>OKRW01002323.1_pt1 | contig 13919 bp, 18 predicted proteins | sample 1601151 | NCBI WGS metagenome assembly OKRW01 (sample SAMEA3541471, study PRJEB24748) | human gut metagenome | biome: human gut; feature: human-associated habitat; material: faeces | place: China | collected 2012 | reverse complement strand
ATAAAGGACGCTATGAATGTGGCGGTTATATCTACTCTGGCGAGGGGCAGGAATTGGGACAATTCTGGGCGAAGCTGAATGTCGGAAATGCGAAATTACAAAAGACTTCCAGTAATACTAGCATTACAGACGGTAACGGGAATTACTCTATTGCAGGTGCAACCTATGGTGTCTTTTCTGATAAGGACTGCACGAAACAGCTTGCTCCCCTTACGACTGATGAAAACGGAAATACAGATATTGTAGAGGTAAAAGCAGGCACAGTCTATATCAAGGAATTATCCGCACCAGCAGGATATAAAGTGGATAAAACTGTATATTCCTTAAAGGTTGAAGCTGGAAAGACAGCAACATTGAAAGTATCTGATACGCCAAAAGTAACGGACACTTTGATTGAGCTTTTCAAGATTGATATGGAAACACAGAAAGACAATCCGCAAGGGAACGCTTCTTTAGCAGGTGCGGAATTTACATGGAAGTATTATGCAGGCTTCTATAATAAAGACAATCTCCCTGCCGAAGCTACTCGTACATGGGTTACAAAGACAATCGCTGAAACAGACAGCGACGGGACAACTCACTACATCACAAAATTAGCGGACGCATACAAGGTATCTGGCGATAGCTTCTATATGCAGGACGGCAAGGCGGTTCTTCCACTTGGAACGCTAACCGTTGAGGAAACGAAAGCTCCAAACGGCTACTTGTTAGAGGGTGCATATATGCAGGCTGGCGATAAGTCCGAACAGATTAAGGGCTTATATGTAACACAGATTACCGAGGACGGCGACCTTGCCGTATTATCTGGAAGTAACCAGTTTTCCGTATCAGACAAGGTTATCCGTGGCGGTGTGAAAATTCAGAAACGAGATTTAGAAACGGGCGATACAAAGCCACAAGGAAGTGCCACTCTGAAAGATACTGTCTTTGACATCATTTCCTTAAATGATAATTCTGTTTTGGTTGAGGGCAAGCTATATAAGAAAAATGAAGTCGTAAAAACTATTCGTACAGATATTGAGGGTATCGCTTCTACTTCTTCTGACCTCTTACCTTATGGAAAATTCCGTATTGTTGAGAGTGAAGCTCCCGACGGTTACTTAACTGACGGTGCAAAACCGATTGATTTTACAATCACAGAAAATGGAAAAATCGTGGACTTAACCGACGAAGCTCATTCTATCTACAATCAGATTAAGCGTGGAGATATTGAGGGTGTAAAAATCGGTGCAGGCACACATAAGCGTCTTGCTGATGTTCCTTTTAGGATCACAAGCAAGACAACGGGCGAAAATCATGTTGTGGTAACTGATGATAACGGGCAGTTTTCCACTTCTGCTGACTGGGCTTCTCATAAGCACAACACAAACGCAGGCAAGACCAGTGAGGACGGTGTGTGGTTTGGGACTTCTGAACCAGACGACAGCAAGGGGGCATTACCTTATGATACCTATATCATTGAAGAAATGCGTTGCGATAGTAACAAAGGCTTTGAACTTATCCCACCTTTTGAAATCGTGGTATCAAGAAATAACCTTGTGATTGATTTAGGAACGCTGACTGATGAATACGAAAAAGAAATCTCTATCCATACCACAGCGACCAGCAAGGACGGCGAAAAGACTATCCTTGCAGGAAAAGAGGTTACAATCGTTGATACTGTCAAATTAGACGGACTTACAAAAGGCGCAAAGTATCAGTTGAAAGGCTGGCAGATGTTAAAGGAAGAAAACGCCGAGCTTATCATTGACGGGAAACGTGTAGAAAACGATTATACCTTTGTCGCTGATGATGAAGAAATGAAAGTGGAAATTTCCTATACATTCAATGCGTCTGCTTTAGGTGGCAAAAACCTTGTTACCTTTGAAGAATTGTATGATTTCAGCAATCCAGACGAACCCGTAAAAGTTGCGGAACATAAAGACATTGAGGACGACGGGCAAACGGTACTTATCACAGAGCGTATCATCAAAATTCATACGACTGCTACCGATAAGGACGGCAACAAAGAGCTTGAAGCAGGAAAAGACGTTACAATCATTGATACCGTAACCTTAGAGGGCTTAGAAGTCGGTACACAGTACAAACTTGTGGGCTGGCAGATGTTGAAAGAAGAAAATGCAGAGCTTCTTATCAATGGAAAACGTGTGGAAAGTGATTATACGTTTACTGCTGACAGCGAAACTATGAAAGTGGAAGTTGCCTTTACCTTTGACGCTACTTCTCTTGACGGCAAACAGCTTGTAACTTTTGAAGAATTGTACGATTTAAGCAATCCAGACGAGCCGAAGAAAGTTACCGAGCATAAGGATATTGAGGATAAGGGACAGACGATTACTTTTAAGGAAAAGCCAGAAGAACCAGAGAAACCCGAAACACCACCGACACCGGAAAAGCCTAACAGACCTAGCGACAGTCCCAAAACGGGCGACAGTACAAATGTAATGGCATTTGTTGTGATGTTGCTTGCGTCTGCTGGTGGACTGGCTGGAACATATCTTTACAAACGCCGTAAAATGAAGAAATCATAAGGCGGTAACGGTATGAGGAAAGAAAAATCACGCTCTCCGCCGAAGCTGTTAAACGGCAGATTTTTGCTTATTCTGGCTTGTCTGCCTACAACCTGCAAGAACACGGATAGTCAAGGGTGCGTAAGCATTGATTTTACCCTTTACTATCTGGGGGATTGCTGGTACTTTCCAAACCGCCAGAATAAGAAATCACAATTAAAAAACTTATCAAATATAGAAAGAAACGAGGTAAAACAATATGGAAATGAAATATGTCGTGCCAGATATGGCACAGTCTTTTGGAACTCTTGAATTTGCAGGCGAAAGCGAGCCAGTCTTTGAAAGAGATAAAAATAATCGCAGGGTCTTAGCCAGACGAAGCTATAACCTTTATTCCGACGTACAGAAAGGCGAAAATGTTGTGGTAGAAATTCCCGTGCAGGCTGGCGAAAAGAAGTTCAAGTATGAGCAGAAAGTAAAACTTGTCAATCCGAAGTTATATGGCAGAGGTTACGCAATCGGGGATATGGGACATACCGATTATGTATTAGTTGCTGATGATATTGTAGCAGTTGAAGAAAAGTAAAGGAGTGAAGAATTTATGAGATTATCAAACGGGTTTGTTATTGACAAAGAGAAAACATTTGGAGAATTAAAATTTACAGCGGTGCGTGATGTGTTCTTGCAGAATGAGGACGGGACACCGAGTACCCAGCTTAAAAAGCGTATCTATGATTTGAAGTGCAGTCTGCATGGTGGAATTATCCCCGTGTCTGTACCGCCAGAAGTGCCGTTAAGGGAATTTCCGTACAATGCAGTCGTGGAGCTTGTCAATCCAGTAGCCGATACGGTATCACGAAAAACTTATACGGGTGCAGATGTGGACTGGTATGTAAAGGCAGAGGATATTGTGTTGAAGAATAAAGGCAACCAGAATGCAGGCAATCCACAGAACCATGCACCGCAGGGACAGCAGAAAAAATAAACTTACGAAATAGATTTTCATTGTAGCGGATATGTGGAACTGTTATAATATAGGTATCAAGATAGTATAAAGATAAGTAATCATCAAAAAAACAAATAGGAGGTATGATAAATGATAAACAGTAAAAGTTTAACAATCGTAACCATATCAACAATTTTATTTGGAATGCTTTCAAAATGGTTAGTAGGAATACCTTATATGTCTTTGAAACATTTTGACTTGTATTTTGTAATATCATTTATATTATGGGCGATTTATTCTACCTCTTTATATGTAGCTAGTAAAATCAAGTGCAATGGAAGTAATAATTTTATAAAGATAAGTTGTCAAGGTTTTATTTTGGGGATAATTGCTTCATGTCTGAAAATAGGAATAGATTCACTTGTACTGTTAATGGTTGAGAAAACAAATAATCAAATACTTTTGACTTTTGCAATGGAAATAGTGATATTACTTTTTGGGAGCCTGATGATATTTGCACTTATGAAGTTACAAAAAAACAAGTTTACATGGGATAAGTCCTTAAAAAAAGTTACAATTATTTTAGGTTGCTTAATAGGTGTTTATATTATTACTTTCTTTTCTCTTAATTCTAAATACCAGACATTAACACAATATACAGATGTGAATGCTTTAGCAAAAAGCGGAAATATAAACTTGAATACTTTAATGGAAATGGAAAATATAATGCAGTACAGCAAAACTTTCACAATGTTAAGTGTAATTGTCTTTGTGGTGTTTTTTATTGGATTGTGGTTTATGTTACATAATACAACTTCAAATGCTGAAAGGACTGATTAACATTATGGAAACAAGCTGGAAAAAGATTATTCTGCGTTTTTGCATTATTGTGATTATTATATTTTCTGCCAGTTATGTCGTTGGTGAATATCGTGAATATAAGGAACAACAGGAAATCGGTACACAACTTGAAAGAGAGGAAGTAAGCACTGAGGTAAGAAACGAAGTTTTAACTGGTAAGGCAGGAGTAAAAGACAAATTATTAGGTTATGAAGATGTTAATTTAACAAGATTGTATATTTATGTTCACGCTTATAATCAAATGGTAGAGGAAGATGAACGAATTATAATTGATGATGTAAATTCTAATAAAGAGAATGAAATAGGAAATATAGATGGATTATCAAAAGAATTTCTATACTCTTCTTTTTCTGACAATTATGATATTAAAGAATATATGAATGCAAAGTTACCTTTTGACTATTTTGAAGAAGATAGAGAAACTACTCATCATATTGATGCTATTGAAACATTTATATATAGAGTTGCTAGTGGTCGTCTAAATTATGAAGAAAAAGTGAAAGATTATGAGTATCAAATAAGACTATTAGCTAATGAGTATATGGCTGAAAACCCAGAAATTAAGTGTGAACTTAATGAATATGGTAATGTTGAAATTTATGATTTATCTATTGAACAGGTAAATGAATTAATCAGAAAATATGATTTGAAAGAATTATATGGCGTAGAATATCAGATTGACGATGATGTTATGTTGAAGTCTTGTGATGAACATTAATCATTTTCACTATTATTTCAAAAGCAGTTAGTCTTAGGATTGACTGCTTTTTTCGTACCTAGAAAGGAGTGATTGATTTATGCAAAAGATTTGGAACAAAGGACACCGTATCAGAGCCAGCGACAAACATCTTGTTTACCACTTTTCCATAGGGACGCTTCTGTTTGTATTTGTGGCGGTTCTTCTGCTACTCAATATGAAACAGCTCATGCGTACCGATTGGGAGCATTTCAGCTTGTTAGAGAACAGCTTGACGCTTTCCCCTTACAACTTCATAACCATACTGATAGCGACTGGTGTTTGTGCATTGGTCGCTTTTCTGTATTACCGTTTTTGTTATGACAGTTTCAAGAAGCTCCTGCACCGTCAAAAGCTGGCAAGAATGATACTGGAAAATAAGTGGTATGAAGCCGATACCGTACAAGACAGCGGTTTTTTTACTGACCTGCAAAGCAGATCAAGGGAAAAAATCGTCTGGTTTCCAAAGATTTATTATCAAATGGAAAAGGGACTGCTTCATATCCGCTGTGAAATTACGCTGGGAAAATATCAAGACCAGCTTTTACGGTTAGAGGATAAATTGGAAAGTGGCTTGTATTGCGAGCTGACCGACAAGACCCTGCATGACGGTTATATCGAATATACCCTGCTTTATGATATGATAGCGAACCGCATTACCATTGATGAAGTACGGGCAGAAAACGGCTGTCTTAGACTGATGAAAAATCTTGTCTGGGAATATGACGCACTCCCTCACGCTCTGATTGCTGGTGGGACTGGTGGCGGTAAAACCTATTTTCTGCTGACGCTCATTGAAGCCTTACTGCATACCAACGCTGTCCTTTATATCTTAGACCCGAAGAACGCTGACCTTGCGGACTTGGGAACAGTTATGGGAAATGTGTATCACACCAAAGAAGAAATGATTGATTGCGTCAATGCCTTTTATGAGGGCATGGTACAGCGAAGTGAGGAAATGAAACGACACCCGAACTATAAGACGGGCGAAAACTACGCCTATCTGGGACTGCCACCCTGCTTTCTTATCTTTGATGAATATGTAGCATTTTTTGAAATGCTGGGGACGAAAGAAAGCGTAAGCCTGCTTAGCCAGTTAAAGAAAATCGTTATGTTAGGGCGACAAGCAGGATATTTCCTTATCGTTGCCTGCCAGCGTCCAGACGCAAAGTATTTCTCGGACGGTATCAGAGATAACTTCAATTTCCGTGTGGGACTTGGGCGTATCAGCGAATTAGGTTACGGTATGCTGTTCGGTTCAGATGTGAAAAAGCAGTTTTTTCAGAAGCGTATCAAGGGGCGTGGCTATTGTGATGTGGGGACAAGCGTGATAAGCGAATTTTACACGCCTTTAGTCCCGAAAGGACATGATTTTCTACAAGAAATCGGCAGACTGGAAGAAAAAAGGACTGCAAGCAATGAAAGCTGACAGTCCTACTTCAATTTCAATATGTCGTTTGGGGAACATTCCAGAAAATCACAGAGCTTTGCAAGGATTGTGAGGTCAATTCTGGAAACTTTGTTCTTGCAATAGTTATTAAGCTGTGTCCGCTGTAATTTACACGCTTCACAGACTTTGTTTTTACTGATATTCTTCTCTTTCAAAAGATTTTCTAAATCAATATATACCTGCATACGCTGTACCTCGTCTTTTCTTTGAATTATAAGATACAACTGTATTGATAAATAAGATGTATTACCGTAGACTGTATTATAATACACCCTATAAGAAAGGACAGTAACAGTATGTGCAAAAAGAGAAAAATAATAACAATCTCGGTACTTTTTGTGCTGGCATTGACGGTTTCCTATCTGCAATGGGGACGTGAGATTGATGTAGCAGGAAGTATGAGGACTTCATCAGAAAACTTCCATGAAGAACACGTTACCTTTACGCTCAACCGTCTTGTTATAACAGACAAAGAAAAGTGTGCAGAGGAAATCATCAAAAAATGCAGGGAGAATGATTTTGCTTCTACTCTGTTCAGCTATGATGTGGCAAAGCCAAACGCTTTATATGGTACGGTGTACCGTTCCCGTTTTTCCATGAAAGGACATAAGCCTTTGTTTCACTTCCGCTATACGCAGACAGCGGACACGCTCGGTTCATACAACATTGTTGATGATCCAGAAGCGTTCACGCTGGTAATCGAATAACGCAAGGCAGGACGGGACGGCGACGTGCGAAGCGAAAGGCGACGGCACGGACTAGCCGTTGCTGGTGTGGCGTAAGCCACGCCAGCAGGTAAAACCCCTCGGTATCTAACAGAGGGGTACGTTTGCAAATAGACAATAGACAAAAAACATAGGAAACATAAGGCTTCTGGCATGGTTTTCTAGCAAAAATCGGCTGTGAAGTCGCCTTAAAAAACTTCACACTTGACAGATTGGGGGTATGGTTCTGAATGAAGAACAATGGATAAAAGAATTACGGGAGAAACGGATTGCTTACGGTATCTCACAAGGCAGGCTGGCGGTGGCTTCTGGTATCACAAGGGAATATCTCAACAAGATAGAAAGCGGAAAAATGAAGCCGTCAAAGGAACTTCTGGAAACTCTGCATAAAGAACTGGCAAGGTTCAATCCAGAAGCACCGCTTACCATGCTGTTTGATTATGTGAAAATTCGTTTTCCCACGCTGGATATACAGCACATCATCAAAGATATATTAAAACTGAATATCAACTATATGCTCCATGAAGATTACGGACATTACAGTTATACGGAGCATTATTCTTTAGGGGACATCTTTATCTATACGTCGGCTGACGAAGAAAAAGGTGTCCTTTTAGAGTTAAAGGGGCGTGGTTGCCGACAGTTTGAGAGTTACCTGCTGGCACAGCAAAGAAGCTGGTATGACTTTCTCATGGACGCACTCATAGACGGTGGCGTGATGAAGCGTATCGACCTTGCTATCAACGACCATACGGGCATTTTGGATATTCCAGAGCTTGCGGAAAAATGCAGGAAACGGGAATATATCGGAAAGTCCAGAAGTTATAAGTTTTACCAGTCGGGCGAGCTTATCAAGCACAGCGAGGACGACAGAGAATATATGGGACGTACCCTTTATCTTGGTTCGCTGAAATCTGATGTATATTTCTGTATCTATGAAAAGGACTATGAGCAGTATGTCAAGTTAGGGACACCTCTGGAAGAAGCCGATATTATCAACCGTTTTGAGATACGGCTTAGAAATGAACGTGCCTATTATGCAGTACGAGATTTGCTGACCTATTATGACGCAGAGCAGACCGCCTTTTCTATCATCAACCAGTATGTGCGGTTTGTTGATGAAGAACCAGACAAGCGAAAAAATGACTGGAAACTCAATGACCGCTGGGCTTGGTTTATCGGCGATAACAGACAGAGCTTGAAGCTGACGACAAAGCCAGAGCCTTACACCTTAGACCGTACATTGCGTTGGGTACAAAGGCAGGTAGCACCGACCTTGAAAATGCTGAAAAAGATTGATAAGGGAAACGGTACAGATTACATGGAGACAATCGAACAGCAGGCAAAGCTCACAGAAAAGCATGAAATGATAATCAAACAGCAGACGACCCCTGCAAAAGATTTAGTAGAAATTTAGGAGTGATGAAAAATGTGGGTATTATTAAAAGACTTCCTGCTGGTATCTATGGGAATGGGTATCGGCGTAGTCTTGATGTGTATTTTGAATGTCGGCAAAGAAGCTGACTATGAAATGAAACAATTAGAAGAAAGCGAGGACAATTAAATGAATTTCGGACAAAATTTGTATCAATGGTTTTTAAGTAACGCACAGAGCTTAGTGCTTATGGCGATTGTGGTTATCGGTATCTACTTAATGGCGTATGTTCCAGATACTCCTATTCTTGACCCATACTTAACGGGATTGCAGTATTTGAATTTTATATGTGATATTTATAGTGTGTCAAAAGAAAAGCGACAACAGAAAATACCTGCTCTTTCAAAAAAATTAGGAATGTATGAAAAGTTAAATGATTTGATTTCTTCTTACTCTCATGGAATGAAGCAGAAAGTCAGTTTAATAGGTGCTTTTATTCACGAGCCAAAACTACTTATACTGGACGAGCCTTTTGTTGCATTAGACCCCGAAGCGTTCATTCAATTAAAAGAATTGATGAAAGAATTATGTGCGTCTGGTGGTTCAGTATTATTTTCAAGCCATATTTTAGATGTTGTGGAAAAGACCTGCAATAAAATTGCAATTATAAGAAATGGCGAACTTATTAGAAGCGGAGAAACAAAAGAAATTTTAGGAAATCGTGATTTGGAAAATGTTTTTATGGAGCTGAATGGAAAATGAGAACTTTTTATTCATTAACGAAAAGACAATTTTTAGGAATGACTAAATTTAATAAATTTCTTTACGGAAATTCAAAGGAAAAGAAAGTTTTTGCATATACTTTTTTTGCCATTAGCTTAACAGCTATAATACTTTTTTTCTGTTGGTTTAGAATGGCATTTCAGATTTGCATGACATTTCAATACCCTCAAGAAATTTTTAAGTATTTATTAAAACCTTTTGTTGTAGTAAGTATATTTATGACTTTTTTATCAGCACTTATAAAAGGTAGTGGAATTTTATATTTAGATAAAAGTATTGATCTGCTGTTTTCGTATCCTATTAAAACAAAAACAATCGTTTTATCTAAATTGAGTTATATATATATCTGGAATGTTGGTATATCATTTTTATTATTGATTGTTCCGTTGCTATATTATGACTCATTACAAAAGGGGAATATATTGTTTTACGTGGTTGATTTTTTACAGATATTCCTTATTCCCCTTGTACCAACACTTGTAGGTGTGCTTTTAGGGAATGTTCTATACAGACGATTAGGAAATCTTTTCCGATTAGGTTCTTACTCAAAAAGTATTTTGTATTTGGTATCATTTACTGTTTTTTTCGCATTTATGATTTTTTTCTTTCGTTATGTTGATTTTAGCACTTTATTGAAAGGTGCTATTGCTAAATTTGATTTCTTCAATGAAACGGAAAAAGGACTACTTTTTTCACATAACTATAAATCACTTATCTTTTTTGCAATATCAATTTTATTAGGAATAATACTATCGGCGTATGTTATACAGACATATAAGAAAAATTGTGCAAAAGTGCAGTTATATTCTGAAATAAGTAAATGTATTAAAATGAGTTATAAAAAGCATGAAAAAGTATCTGCTTTATTTCGTAGAGAATTGAAAAGATATTTTTCAACCCCGGTATATTTATTAAATACAATGCTTGGGATTGTTTCTCTTGTTTTATTGACAATTTATTCGTGCCTAAAAATTGATACCGTTACTATGTACTTAAAACTAATTGGAATGTCCTTTAAGGTAGAAAATAATTCCATACTACTTGCATTTGTTATTGGTCTGTTGATAATTTTATCAAATGTTACTTATGCCAGTATTTCTATTGAGGGAAAACAAAGGGAACTTTTAAAATCTTATCCTATATCAATTAAGGAGCTTTTACTTGCAAAGTATTTATTTCATCTTTCTTTAACAGTTCCTATGATTTTTATATGTGCAACTTTACTCGGAATAGTATGCCGAATGACTGTATCGGAATATTGCTTATTATTCTTGTTGCCTACTGTATTTTCAGTATTTGTAGGAGCATTGGGACTACTTATAAATTTAGTTTTTCCGAATTATGAATGGGAAAATGTTACCTATATTGTGAAACAAAGTATATCGGCGATTATAACTATTCTTTTAAGTATTTTAATTGTTGGTGGTTCATTATGGATAGTATTATATTTCTTTCATACACATATATTATTTGCTTCGTATATTTTGGCTTTTCTATTTGTATTGCTAACAATGCTGATTGGAATTTTATTAAAGAAAGCAAGTAAAACATTTTGATTATGAATGGAAGATGTTTATGAATGAAAAGGAATTAACTTCTAGTTTCAAGGCTCTCTCTTGCGAAACCAGAAGAAAAATTATTTACCTTTTGAAAAGTAAATGCTTATGTGCTGGAGATATAGCCAAACGTTTTGAACTAACTGGAGCTACTATTTCACATCACTTAAAAGTATTAGTAGAGGGCAATTTGATAACATCAAAAAAAGTAGGTTTAGAGATATACTATTCTCTCAACATTGAAAAATATAATGTATTGAGTAGGTGGTTTCAATTTCTGAATGATACAGAAAATTTCAAAGAGAAAGGGATAAAATGAACACTCCAAAATATTTAGAAATTGCAGAATTGATTAGAATAGATATATTTGTAAAATATACAAAAGCAAACCAACTAATTCCCAGTATCAGAAGATATGCTCAGATTTACAATGTCAATCCCAATACCGTATCCCGTGCTTTTCGTTTATTAGAAGCAGATAGTATCATTTATCCTTACAGAACACGAGGGTATTATGTTTCAGAAAACATACAAAAGAAAAAAGAAGAATATGGAAGAAAGTGTGCAAAGCATTTGCTGAATGTTCTTCAAAGACTGGGCTATTCTGATGTGGAAATTGAAAATATGATAGAAGAAGTTATAAAAAGGTAGGTGTTCTATTGTGATTAGTCTTAAAAAACGAGATATTAAAAAGGCATTGAAAGCTGGTGCAAAAGCTGGCGGTGTATCATTGGCTGATGTTCGGGCTGATATTGAAGCCACGATTGATGAAGCTATGAACAGCACCGACCCAGAAGTGCAGGCAAATTTCAAGAAATATTTTGGAAATAAACGCCCTACACCAGAAGAATACATTTATATAATTACAAAGAAAACACGGGTTTAGAAAATGCATAAGAGGTGCTATTGTGGAACAACAAACATGGGTATTATGTCCTGTTTGCAATAATAAGACACGAACAAAAATATTAAAAACTACGGAACTAATAAATTTTCCATTGTTCTGTCCGAAGTGCAAAACGGAAACTTTAATCAATATAAAGTATGGAAAAGTAACTATTATCAAAGAGCCAGACGCTAAGACGCAGAGCCAATAATTTATGGGTTATTGTAACTTGTAGATTGTCGGCTCTTATTTGTTACCTGCGGAGCAGATCAGCAAATAAGAGTATGAAAGACAAAAAAGAAAACAAGAAGCTGATTACTTCTTGCTCCCCCTGCTGTTCAAGATACCGTCAATCGTACCTTGAATGATTTTTAATTCGTTATCACTCAATAAATCAAGAGAAGTTTCTATCTGACGGCGAGCTGTACTTTTCGTTACTTTTTCTGCTGGATAGAAATATTCATCAACCGATATATTGAACATGGTAACTAAATCATGGAATAACTGAAAACTTGGGTGCGACCCAGTATTTTCAATATCTGCGATATGACGTTCCCCATAGAATACCTTATCGCCTAAATCATTACGAGAAAGTCCCGCTCTTTCACGGGCTTCTCTGATTGCCAGCCCTAGCGGTCTGAAATCAAAAGTATGTGTTTCTTTTGTTTTTCTCATTTTAAATCACCTAGCATGAGTTTATACTTCATGTTATAAATTTAGAATGTGTTAAAATTGCATATAGTATGCAGTAACAATTCAAAAGCTGTTATCGTGTGCGGTAAATAAAAAAAACCGTTCCTAGATAATATACTTTTGTGCGTCTTGAGAAATAACGGGACGATTTTGGATATAACCAGAACTGTCCTTTTTCTTATAAGTACAAGGTATGGCTCTGGTTAAAGGGGGCTTATACCATGATTGCATACGGAAGAACGTTCTGTCGTTCTCAACTGGATAAATATTTTACCCTAGTATTACAATCATCATACCCTTTACTAGAATTAAAATTTCATATCAATAGAATTTATAAAACAGTCTGTTTGTGTATTTATACACCTATGGGCTGTTTTTGCTTTATTAAAAAGTTTTTTCAACTTTTTTGTAAATTTAGTCAGCAAATCACGCCTGCCATTCCCTATATGGTGCGGAAAGAGGGATAAACGCTTTTCATGTCATAACGGAAAGGGGGTGAGATTGATGAAACCGTCTGACTTCCAAAAAACTGTTCAATGCCGTTTTGAAAGTTGTTTGAAGAAAGTTGTCCGTCATGTTGTAAAGGACTACCAGCAAGGATTGAAACGACGAAAAGATAAAGAAATTCCATTCTGTGAACTTCCAGAAATCGTTGTGGAAAAGCTGGCTGTCTGGGACGAATACGAAACAGACTATACGATTTTTAATGTATGCGGTAATGATATTCGTGTTTATGATGATGAGCTGGCAGAAGCATTGAAGAAACTTCCAGAAAGAAAACGAGATAACGTTTTAATGTACTATTTCTTGGAATTAAGCGACACAAAGATAGCAGACATTTTAAACATTACAAGAAGTGGAGCATTTAGAAGTAGATACCATGCTTTAGAAGCTCTGAAAAAATCACTCAAGGAGGAAAAGTAGAAAATGAAACAGACTTTTAAGAAGCCGTCCTACTATTTGCTTTCGCAGGCAATGGACGGGGACGAAAAAGCGATTGAAAAGATACTGGCATTTTATGACCCTTACATATCAAAGTGCTGTCTGCGTCCACTCTATGATGAATACGGAAATGTTTATATTGTCGTAGATATGGAGTTAAAAGGACTTATCAGAGAAGCACTTATCAAAATGATTTTAGGGTTTGATATTGCCTTAGAAATCGAAGAAGAATAACAAGCAGTAACCGCAGAGCATGATTTGTTCAATCCCCTCTTTCCTGCTCTGCACCTGCTTTTACATGAAAGCAACACGCTTTCGCCACAGCTCTTTGACAACTGAATAAAGCAGACAGATACGTTTGTGAGATAGAGAGCCACGGAAACTGTACGCCATAACCTTTCCAAAAGAAAGCGAGCGACCCACGCAGTGATCCGAGAGCGACTGTTGGAAAAGTCG
>OKRW01002321.1_pt1 | contig 13929 bp, 17 predicted proteins | sample 1601151 | NCBI WGS metagenome assembly OKRW01 (sample SAMEA3541471, study PRJEB24748) | human gut metagenome | biome: human gut; feature: human-associated habitat; material: faeces | place: China | collected 2012 | reverse complement strand
GACACTGTGTAAACAATTCATATACAATTTACTTTAGCGAGGTGAAGTAGTAAAGTATTAATGGGATGCAATAGGATAAATAGTCAGACAAAACTTCAACATAGTGAATCATAAGATTTAAAATGTATCAATTATTGACACAATAAGAATTGTGTGAATCGTGAGAAAAGAGAGCCGACAAGGCGGAAATTGTATAGGCAATATACCTTGTCAAGCCCTCTATTGTAGAACTTTAGTAGGAAGTGTCTGATAAGACTTTATTACATTAAAGTGATAATGAGGTGATGCGTTAAATAATATTGATTAGTGCATCATCAAAATAACAGATATCACTAGCCGTGAACTGTATTTCAACAGCGCACGTCCCCGCAGGTAACAAATTTCTTGGGATACTAAACTGCGTCCACATGCCTGTACCTGTACACACCGCGTTATAATCTGGGGATATAGCAACACCCGCGCTATTAAGTGCTTTCACTGTCATGTATGCAGGCGTGTTAGATGTTGAAAAACTCCATACTGACCCCGTAACGGTTCCGCCATTAATAACAGGTACGGTTGTTTTTGCCGTTCCATATGCGGTGGCTATCTTTAGGGATTTATTGCCACTATGCTTCTGTTCTGTTGAATATTCGGCATTGGTTAAAGTCAACCCTGAATTCCCGTTTTCAAACTGCCAGTCTGGTAATAATGTTTTATATTCTGCGAAATTACAGATATCACTATATGACGAGAATGTAACGCCATCTTCCAACACTCTTCCTGTACCGTTAACCAACGCAGAATTCCAGTAGGCTGTATAAAACGATATATCAATTTTACAGTATATATCTAATCCGTGCACGATTAAGCCGCCAAAATTTGTATCACCATTTACTAAGAAAATTGGATGCTTTATGGGGCTCTGCGCTGATAGCGTGCACTGATTAATACATAGTGATGTCTGGGCAGGTTCGCCGCCATATAGCTGAAACCAATATTCAGAATCGGTAGCGCTTTCGAAATGACAGTTATTGAACACAAGTCGAGAACCGTTGTTCATTGAAGCTATATACGTGCAAAAATCAATACTGCAATCCGACACTGTGATTGTACCTTGATTTCTTTGAATCAGAAAGCATGTTGAGCCTGTAGTCGAAGCAACCCCCGAAAACGTGACACCTACAAATGATAGTCTTTCATAGTAATCGACGCCACCGCTAGGAATATAAATATTGTTATAATTACTCATGTCGCCACCGGAGTAATATAAATTATACGATCTGCTAAAAATCTGAAATCCAATGTAAAATCCTGCGATAAAAACACTGTGAAATTGCAACATTGAACAAGCGGCAAGATTCTGAAATGCCGGGGTTGATGTTGAAAGTGGCTTACCCTCCAACATAAAAGCTATACTTGTCGGTATTGTAGTGTTATAATCGTTGATGATTCGGACGTTATTAAATCCTTTAAAGCTCCCCGCTGTATTACCCAAATAATAGTTGTTTATAAAAGCACCATCGGGCGGTAACTGAAAACTGTTAATAATGTTAAATAGTACACCACGGGACGATGTTGAATTTTTATCTTTAAATTTAATAGTTGCACCGAATCCGATTAGTGAAGTTGTGAAAATATCGAAATCCAAAGTATCTGTAATTAAATATGTTGAATCCGGAGAAAGACATAATGTAGATACTTTTCCACTTGCGGTAATATCCGATAGAATCTGTTTAAATGCCAAGGTATCATCAGTAATACCATCGCCAACCGCACCATGCTTATTTACAAAAATTAACGAGTCCGGTAAATCGGATAAATTATATAAATCAATAGTCTTATCCGGGAATTTAATAGGTAATGTTTTAGCGGCTGACGCAACTGTAATGCTATCCGCCGTCACATCAACGTCCTTAGCCTTAACAATCCTCTTACCGTTGTAATTACTCGTCGCAGTATCCTCAAATGACTCCGTAAACGCCCCAGTCACTCTCTTATCAACCGAACTACCGTACACTTCCGTCACAGCACCACCTCGATTTATAGTTGTAATGCCATCAACATGTACTGAATCATCTCCGTCTACATCAATTTCTCTGTTTCCGCTTACTTGTTCAGTTAATTTTCCATCAGCATCTAGTAACATGTCTTGCTTGCTGTGAATGGTAACGTGGGTTGCTGTCTCCGCAATATCCCCAGCATTAATAGTGTAATCGCCGGATACATTAATAGTATCGTTAAGTAACTGCGCTACTCTGTCTCTACCATAATAGGTTGACAGTAAACTTTCAATCGTTGTTGCTACTAAGTTCGTTCCAATAATATACCTCGAACCCGTACTAATTTCCTTTGTAACTCTATATAAATCCCCATGATACCAGACCAAATCATTCACAAGTAAATCTTTGCTTGCCGTTTCATTATCCTTTTCATTAAACGCTACGCCCGACATAATTTTATTATAAATCTTTTGATAATCAAAAATTACCATCCAGTAATTTTTATCAGATAATAAAATTCCACTAGGCACAGCATCTTTACTAATATAAGCAATCCCTGTATTTTCATCTACAACAACCGTATTCGGGGCATACTGAGTAGTGATATTCCACTGTAAAGGGTCTGCATAATGAATTGTTTTATAATCAATCGCCTGTTTCAATTCATTTTCAAATTTTTTTAAAATACTGAGAATCCAGTCTTGATTGAGTTCATGAAAATTTGTATATGGATATAAGTCAAACATATAATACCTCCTACCAAACTGTAATTAAAAAACGCTGTCTAAACTCATTCATGATATAATCAGAAAGATTGAATTTTACAATATCACGTTCTTCCCGAATCATCTGCTGAGTTGTCATAGTTCCGATATTACCGTGAATCCGTCCAGTATGCTGTCCAGTATTATTTCTTGTATTATCAACATTACTTTTATTTTTAAATTCGCTTTCATTCGTATTTGTATTATCACTTTTTGTATTTTGTTCGCTGGCGTCTCTATCACTCAGTTCATCATCGAAAGCGTGTACCTGCGTTTTCGAATTATCTTTAATAGTGCCGTCGAAAGTATTAGTACTTGTACTATCTCCCCCCGTCACGGTTTCGGTTATTTCTTTTCCGGAATCAGTGTCTGTCCATTCTTCCTGCCTATCGTAGTTTTCAATCGCATTATATTCATATTGTGTTGTTTCTTCCAGTTTTTTCCAATTAGGAAGCTGTATTCTACTCCACATTCCAATAGCATTTTTTAAAATTTCCGGTTGTGAATACAGAATTTCAAGTTCGGCGTAGTTTAAGCAAAGATTCTGTACAAAATCTGTTTTATTAATTGATTCCGGTAACTGTAATTCATCGAAAATGGAATTATCATAGTTATACATTCCCAGAATTGATAATAGGTTTCCCCTCGACATTTGCAATCCCCCCTCTACTTTCTTTAAATTTAAGTTTAAAACTTATATTAGTTCCAAACATTTTATTGACTCTTTTGGCCGATTCTTCTAAGCTGTCAGCAATCAATTCAATTTTAGTTTGTGTTTCGACGTTATTGCTATTAACTTCATCATCCGTAAGCCGTTCTTTCTTTTCAGTGTTTGCGTTAGGGATACCTACGTCAGTATCAAACATTAACTTTAACTTCTTTAAGTCTTCAAGTTGCTGACTTGCGATATAATTCTGTTTTAGATTCTGTGCGAAAGTATTCCACATCGGCGTTCCATCTTCACTAAATAATTCTTTACCAGTGACTACACAGGCTTCGCCTGAAGTAACTTTATCAATCGTTTTCTTAAATGTTTCAGCGCTTGATTTGCTATCAACCCCGATAATATAAGAAAGTTTTGAGTTAATAATATTAACGTCAATTCCCTCAGATAAGAGTGCCATTTTTTCCGCGTAAAACTGAATTAAATCATAAATTCCGCCGAAATCGGGGAATAATTTTATTAATTCAGTGTCACGATGTATTCGTGCATCGATTGCGTTAGGAATTAACGGGTTGATGATTTGCGCCGTGGTAGGTTGATACATAACGTCAAAACCGTATAAATTACAATGCTGTGGAATTACCCCGAATTTATCTGTGTTAATAACAGCTAAAAACCCAAAATAAACCAATGTATACATGGTGTAATTGTACGCCCATGTTTCCGGCAATTTGACTTCCCACTGTCCGAGAAAATCATCAATTAAATAACGCTCAAAAAACTTAGTCAATGCTATGTTCTGCGTGTGAATTGTAGACGGATTTTTTTGTCCGTTCGCAGCATTTATATAAGTATAATCAACGGGTATACCCATTATATACACCTCCCTAATTTAAACAATAACCATATCGGGATATTTAACCCTAACGGCGGTCGTGGAGTTGGTGGCGGAACTGGTTCACTACTCAGCACCCCCCACCAATAAAGCGCACTACTTCTTCTACTTGCTTCGGTTTTTCTAGCATTTTCCGCGCTAGGACGCTCATAATTATAAAGCCAAACACTCGCCAGTGTTTCCGGGTCGCTTTCTGATATTTTAAAATCAGCATAACTCATCGGATATCTAGCCGTAGGATAATAGTCTGCCTTTGCATCAACAAAAATCATCTGCGCGTATCCGTCACTAGGCAACCCCGTTTTATCACTAAAATTCGGCGCGTAGCCTGTTGAATTAATTGCAAAAGGATCGTTAATATATTTCCCACCGGGCGTAAACTGTGTAAAGCCATAACCTTTATTGCGCCACGGACTATCGTTTTTTGACGGTACTTTGTCAGACTGCCATCGCCACGGGTTCATACCGCCCTCATGTGATACATTGCCAAGCAACCCACACACAGCATTTACTGTCCAGCCCAAGCCGCCTAATACTTCATAAATTGATTTTGCATTCTCAATAGCTTCGATGCTGGTGTCCGCATATGCTCCAATTACTTTAGCGTGCCACTTACTCATAATAAAAACCACCCTCCATATATGATTTTATCATTTGATTTTCGTAAGCTGTTCCGGGTAGTGACACATCAGCATCGGCTACCATAATAAAGCCGGGGATTGTATTGATAACTTTTTCTTGACATAGCGGACGTCCACGGTGTTCTAACGATTCGGCTACTAGAGGGAAAAACTGCGCTTGAAATATAGGTTGAAAAGAAAAATCTGAAGTGCTTCCAGTACTTCCCGAAGTTTGTAACTGTGGTTGAGAAGATTTAATACTCGATTCAATACCGCTCGCAACACTTGATATAATTCCACCGACATTTCCTGTAGTAATTGCCTGCACAGTATTAACCGCCGACCCGATAGCAGTACTTGCCATTCCCAAATAATCAACAGCCATTTGTGACAACTGTAGCGGCACAGCGCACATAGAATCAAGACGTGTAATTACTGTATTTAACTGTTCGTCAGTTGAAATTGTAAGAGTACCTTTTCCAGTAATCATATCTACATGATACGATACATATAAAGTAGATTTACCGTCTAAAAATGTTGTATCAAGTGGCAAGCCGCCCCAAGGTTTAAAATCAAGACTGTATCGGCTGTACGGTGCCAAATTAAGATAGTTACCGCGCGTTACAGCTTGCGGATGCTTTGGAATTGTAATAGAATATGTTTTGTCATAGTCATAGTCAAGTAACTGTGTGCAACTTACACCGTTCATTTCCCACCAACCGAATTTAAGATTTTCTACTATAATTCCAGAACCTTTAAATTCAAATGGAAACCAGATGCACGATGTGATATATTGAAATGGGTTAATTAATGCTTTTTGTAATTCGACAGAAATTTCGCCAGCATCAATGTTTAACCAGTCCGCGCTTGCCATAAGAGCATTATTTAATTTATTTAACTGTGATTTGGTAAAGTAATAGTAATTTACACCGCCAGAACCTTGAGAATCCGAATTGATAATGCCTAAAACATAAGTACCCTTGTTCCAAGACTGCGCCCACGGATTCTCTAAAAGTTCTGTATTTGTAGTAATTCCCGTGGTAGTGGGGTATAGACTGTCAACGATTCCGCCGTCATATGTATGAGACGAGCGCAAAATATACTGAGTTGACGCACCAATAAAACTTTTCCAACTTGCCAATACGTCGATTTCACAACTAGCCCACCAAAGACCCTCATTCCAAGTCCAATCACGAATAAAATAATGCCTGCCGTATAATCCGATTGACACATAATTATACATATAAATATCGCGGGTTGTTTTAAAAGAGAGAACCGGGGAAATAACCCCGGAACTCTGTTTTAAATTACAAGCAAGCGTTATATTATCTTCGCCGCCATCTGGAATTTTGGTTGAGTTTTCGCGCTTATTAAATTTTCTTAAAACAACCGTGAAACTCATGTGAACACCTCCTAATCTAAGAGTAATACAATACCGTTTTCTGTCACATCGTTCCAATATCGCTGATTGAACCTGTACCAAATATTAGAATATTCTCCAGCCGCGTTGTACGGTGTTCGTTTAACACTTCGACCTACTTCGGTAATACCAATAGCCTCCTCATCAAAAATAACTCCAAATACATTATCATTACTTACAGCTTCAGGTGCGGTTACTACAGCTCCATCAGCCCCGATATAAGATGGAGTAACTTGGATACTTCCAGGTGTTTTGGCTGACTGCCAGAAATTAACGTCCTCATGGTCGATTAATTTGTAATATCCCTCATTAAAGGCATCTGTAAAAATACTCGTTTTAGTTCTGTACTGTAATGGGGTATACATATATGCTTTCATTCGGTTATACGGGGTGTGCCGTTTGATAGATTTACCTGTAATATTTAAATGGTACATTTCAGTTCTTTCGGTCAGCATCGAACATAAATACTGAATGCGGGCGTAAGCCCACTGAATGAATGGCTTAAAATTATCCGGGTATAGTACAGTCGCGCTTGTCAATTTTGTACCCATTGCCGCATTATATTCCGTAACCAGATGTACAACACCATCGTCACCAATGGTAATTTTAGCGGCGATAAAGTTTGTAAGAGTGGCGCGGTCGGCTGTTTCTCGCGCCTGTTCAAGTTTATCAGACATATTACCTAAGACCATACTCCAAAATCTTTCAAGTTCCTGCGGCGTAGTAAAAGCAACGTCAAGCTGTCTGTCAAAAATAGTTAAATAGTCCCCAAAGTAATCAATACCGTAAAAATTAGTCTGTAAAACTTCTGGCTTGCGAACTGTATACTGGTCGATGGATTCTCCATCAGTTAAATCCAGATACTTGGAATCAATTAAATCTTTGTCAATCGTCTGCAATTTTCGAATATGATTGCCGAACTGTTGATTTGTTTTTCGCAGTCCCTTAAACTTTGCAGTATATGGGCGAGTGGAAAAAATCGTGTTACTTAACACCTGCGAAATAGCCCCCATTACAGGGTCATAACCTGTTTTTAAAGTTGTCTGCGCCTGCGTGATGAACGAACTAATATCCGTTGCCGCGATGTTAGTTTTGCCAGTAACCTGATTCTGAAGTGTGTTAAGCACGGTTGCCATTTTAGTTAAAGTCATGTCATTCGCCATTATTTATTACCTCCTTTAAAATCAAGCGGAATAGGTGGTGCAATCATCTGTGCAATAATATCGTCTGTGGACTGCGGCTGCACCGTCTGAATCTGCTGCCCAATAAGATTAGTTGCCTGAATCGCTCCGGTTAAATTTTTAAGAGTCTGAATCAAATCGCCGCTATTAGGCTGAACCTGTGGCTGAACCTGTGGCTGAACCTGTGGCTGAACCTGTGGCTGAACCTGTGGAGAATTTACACTTCCAAGTGCTAAAATCTGCTGCGCGGTAAATCCTGCCTTTGCAAGTAATAAAATGTCGTTCTGTGTCATGTGTCAAATTCCTCCTTTAAATAAACATTACCGTTAATATCAACTGTAAGTGTTTTTACAGTTCTAATATTACCATCTTTATCGAGGTAATAAATAGGACTGTAAATATCTACTTTATTAATATGTGCGTTATCACACAGATTATCTAAGCAACAATATAAATTATATATGGTGCTTAATTTTTCACGTGAATCTAAACATTCCATAAATTTTAGACCTTTCATACTCTAGGGTGCAAATTTTATCTTTCTGATTACCGCCGATTGCAAAAACGGTTTTAGAACCAGCCTTATTATCTAAGTAAGCGACCGACACGTGTTTCGAACTGGTTTCAACCATTTTACTACCAGCCCACAAGAAAAATAAAATATCATCTTTTTTAATGTCGATTGCTTTAAGCTGCTCTGCATTGTAAAAAGTCCCTGTGTTAGAATTTCTAAGTTTTACCATTAGGGTATAGACATTATCCGACTTTACATTTGCCATACCTAACTTATTGATGATATATGATACCGTAGTAGCGCACCAGCTATCCTTAACATAAGAGCCATAATACCATTTCTGAATAGCTCCTACTTTAGAATCCCATTCAAGGGCTGGTTTCATTTTTTCCAATTCATCTGCAATAGATTTTTTAGCATATGTTTCACGTGGAACATATTCAACACCGTCAATCGTTACTTTCATTCTCTTTCATCTCCTTTAGCATAAGAGATAATTCATTCAACGCCTGTGTATTGTTATTAATTGCCGCCGTAAACAGCTTTGATTCTTCCTTATGGCTGTTCATCTCCCTGTACCATAAGAAAAATAATGCAATACACAAAGCTACCGGAACTCCTGTGTTACTGATAAAGTCACTAATAGCCGCCAAATCCATTGAAACCCCCCTATTCTACACCCTTATAATAGGGAGATACTCCGGCGCGTCCCCGCGCGACGGACACCTTCCGGGTGTTGGATATTCCGCCGTTTCGTATATCTCCCTGTGATTCTATGATACTACTTTCAGAATATTTTGTCAAGTCTGATTATTCAAAATATTTTGTTAACAGCACCTCGCATAAATATTCTTCGAAATCAATTTTGTTCCGAAGATACGCTAACCACACATACGCAAAATCACGTTTAAATCTAATTAACGATATTTCACTTGGCTTATATTCCGGGCAAGCACCCGCTGTATGTGTGCTGGCATAGTAACGACCGTTAGACTTGTGTTTGTAAATAGTGAGTTCCCCAACATGGACGATCGGACGATATTCCTTTAACGGTTTAGGCTTAGCTTTAAAATACTGCGAATCCAAAAACACATTTCCTAATGCCATTTTGTTATATTCATCATTACCACCGACTTTATACAGTGCTGTATTCTTTTTCATTTCCGCGATGGGGGAGGATTGTGGAATAATTAAACAAATACCACGGTCTTTATTAATATAATATTCTTGCTTGTTCTCAATCATTTTCATAGCTTTTGAAATAAGTCCGAACTCCATAAACATGGGATTCGCCATTCTATCACTATTAGCGCAGCAAACCATCTGAAAAGATTTTTCCCCCTTTAGTTCTCTATTTCGGTTGATAGTTTCAAATGCGTTTCTAAAAGCGAACCCCTCTTCCTTAATTTTTACATCGTGCGGCTCCGGGATAAACTCATCATATAAACCAATTCGATACCCTTGTCCAGAAAATCCCCTCAGGTTTTTAATGGTTGATAGCGCCATACACAATGCCAAAACACCACCATCTTTGCAAAGTTTCCCGTTCTCCTTCGTGTATGATTCATTAATAGTATATGACGAGGTTTTCTTAATTGGAAAAAAATTATAGTTTCTATCAAAATCCGAATTAATAGGAATTAGCGGATTGTATTCTTCAGTACAGCACGCATCTAACTGTGTTTGTAATCGTCTCATATAAATAAATGGTTGCGGGTTGTCAATTAACAAATCTTTTAATGTGCCGTATGTCTTACCGCTACCTCGGGTATCTACTACAAAAGTAAACGGTAGTCCCCATGATATAATTCTAGGCATATCAACCCACCCATCTTTGTTATAGATATTCAGCATAATAAAATAAGCGGGGCTATTGCCCCGCCGTTCCTCCTTTCTAATAGGATAATTATTTTTTAACTCGCGCTTTCTGTTCCTCATCATAATTGATTCTTGCTGTTTCGAGTTCCTTATCAATTCGTCTAATTAAAAGATAATTAGCTCTTAAATCCTCTGTCGGCTCGCCCGCCGTCATAGCATCCATATACGCGGTGTAAACTTCATTTTTGATTGCATTATATACTTTTTCTTCAAATTTATACATTCTTAATTCCTCCTAATCTACTAATACAATATTTAAAAATTCACGTCCTGCTTTTGTTACCCCTTTGATAACCTTGATGATATTAATTTCTCCAAAATCATCTAATAAGGTAATAAGTTCTTTTCTAACCACGCCGCTGTTAGTTGTGTAAACAACTCCGCTTTTATCCTCAAAAGATACCAGTTTTACCTCTTTTCCGTCTTTATCTGTACTAGTGTAGATGATAAAGTTTTCAAGTTCGATAATCTGGTCTACCGCTTCTTTAAGCGGTTTGGCTTCGGGGGAACGTGTCAGCTTGTACAGTTCCATTTTGTTCGGTTCTTTGTTTGTTTTTTCGATTGTCATTTTTATACCTCCTAAAAATAATTCTGGTTTCTATTACATTATTTATTATAAACTATTACATTTAAAATGTCAATAGATTTATGATAAATTAGCAAGTAAATTTTTATATTCATCCGTCAAACTCATGTTATAAGTTGTCGGTCTTAATGTGACGTTAGAGGTTATTTCTATATCATGATTTTCAATTCTAATTCGTTTTGTAACCGGATTGTCACTATATACCGTTTCAAGTCTGCCCGCATCTCTAAATATGAATCCATCACAAAAGGCAGTAATACCGCCGTGTGCATCAATTTCCGCGCCGCCCTTTTTCTTTTGTACGCCCGATACTGTAATATGTGTTTGCGGCTTCCCTTTTTCTGTGTAAGCATAACGTTTCGCTCCTAGTGTTATAAAATTGTCATAATAGCCGTCATTTTCGTAAATTTCCATAAAATGTGTTACGCCGGATTTATCTGTAGCATAAGCACCTGATTCTAACGACTGTAGTTTTTTACGATTGTTATATTCTGTAAAGTCTACATCAGTTATAAATTTATTGCTGTCGGTATCTCCATAAACCCAAGCATCTGGATTCAACCATATTCCCTCGTGCAATTCATAACGCGCGTTTGCAGTAGTCCAGACACCCCATTGATACGGTAAAAATGCCTTTTCATTGTACGAATCTAAAAGTTTGTTTTCCGCTTCTTCGCGTTCTACAAACCCGGTGCCGTAAATGTAATCTATTGACTGCTTTACAGGGTCTTGCGCTGACATACCGTAAATACTATTCAGCAAGTTTTTGTTTTTGTTATAATAAATTTCTTGCCCCTCCACATTTTTTAGTTCGGTTTTATTTTTATAGTACATTTTATTTAGTTCAATGAGTGGCTTTGGAAGTTTACCGTATTTTGATATATAGACATCATAAAAATCTATTTCGTCAAAATCATACTCATGAATTAAAATTTTAAAATCAATATCAGTTAACGTTGTTTCCGTGTAATCAGCATATAATATACGCCCGTTATCATAGACACCGTTTTGTGTAGCTCGACACTTCGAACGCGATAAATAAGGGTCTGGAAATCCATCTTTAATTCTTACATTGTATATAGTACAGCGGAAAACCATTGCGCGATTATTTTGTAAGTATTTATAAAATTCTTTTGGTTCAATTTCGCCCTTGTATTTAAAAGGTTCGACTGGATATAGACCGTTACACTGTACGCCGGGATAACTACTAGAACGATCTTTACTAAAAACGCCTTGAAGAAGTTTACCTGCAAAAAATCTACTTGCGTGAGTATCTCCGCCACGAAATGCTTCGCGAAGAAGTTTATATACTTCGTAGTTTGGCATAAGCGATTTAAGCCATGTTTTATTTACACTTCGCATTGCCTGTTTAGCATCACGCCTAACATAGCCTGTGGAGGTTAATGGTATCGTGTATAAAGTGTCCATGTCACGCTTTAATTCAGCTTCGATAATTTCTACTGTTGCTAATACATCATTTACACAGTAGTTTACTTCATATTCTGTTAAAGGAGTCCAAGGAAAGCGCAATTTATTATAATCAAATAATTCTCCCGACAGTTTACCATGTTCCACATTAAATTTATTACAAGCCACCGCAAGACTCATGTTTGTTTGCAAGTAAGCGTCTCTAAATTCTAGTTTTTCATCAAACATAGTACATTTTAATATTTTACGCGACTTTACAGCAAACACTTCTTCGGGCTGAAAATGATATATTCCAGATAAAAACTGAAATTCATATGATAAATTCCAAACGTAAATTACTACTGTTTCTTCGCTTTCAAGCTGACTTGTAATATATTTGCACATGGAAAGAAATTCGTCCCAAGTTCTACCTGTTATAACTGTGTGAGTGCCGACTGCGAACTGCCAGTGATACATTATTGTTGCTTCTTCTTTTTTAGCTATTAATTCCCCCGTTTCTTTATTTTTTTCATATTTTTCTATTGGCATAAATTGAGTAATTCGAGTAGTTTCTATATCAAACGCTGTTATAACATTTTTATATTTCCGCAATTTCTTTTTTGTTCTGTTATTACCGCGAGGGCGATTTAACAGAGTGATATTTTTAATTATGTTCGGCTTAATATTATTCATGTTATACAGCTTATACAACCCCATCACTCCGCTTCTATACCTAACTTCTGAACCCAATATTTCGAACTGTCTTTTAAATTTTTAGACGGTTTTCTGGTTTTCGCTAACTGTTCTTCTTTTACAATAAAATCCTCAAAATATTGAGTTATTAAATCGCTATTAATTTCTTTCTTTTCTATCTGTTCCATTAATTCCAAAACACGCTCACTATCATATATAGAATTTAGTTTTTTAGTTCTTAATAAATTCATAAACTCGTAAAATTGTTTCACATTAGATTTATTAAGTAAAAATTTACCGCGTGTTATTCTCTTAAATCCAGCGTGCTCTGCACGTTCTTCGCCGTATTTATCGGCATAGGATTCATAATAGTTTCTATAAAGCATCTGGTTAACAGAATTGATAGTTTCCTTGTCTCGTGCTCTAAGTCCTGTGAGTGTAGACGTTTCAGCGGAAAGAAATAGTGCTACTTCCTGTAATTTACGTCTCAGCTGTCCATTAGTTGTAATATCGGAAATTTTAACAAACGAATCTTTTCGCCGCTGAATGAATGGCTCGTCTTTATATTCAGATTTTTCTATTTGCGCTAAACGCCGCCTAGCAATTTTGCGTAGGCGGCTATATTCAGAACGTACTTCTTTTATGTCACGGTGTACCGTGTAGTATGCCATGTATTCAAGATAACCCCATTTTAATACACGACTATTTTTCCAAAGACTCATTTAGTTAAGCACCCCTTTACATTATAAATGTACTCGCTCCACTTCCGCCCTAAAAATTCGTTGTCTAAGATAGTTCAATTCAACCATGTTTATCTTGTTGTTCTCATACAGCCATTCAACATAGAATAATTCAGAACAGAAGTACACGGCATTATTAATGATACGCTCGCGAGTGTCACGAGCGTATGTTATTAACGCCTGTTTATGACCGCGATTTCTAATGATTTTATGCTTTGTTTCTCTCATTCTTATTCCCCTCTTCCTCATCATTATCAACCATATACTTTAATAATACAGCATCAATATAATGCTCGCAATGAGCCTTCGAGCCACTTACAACAAGTTTACCACTAACTGATTCGGTTATTGTCATTAATAACTCATCACAATTAATCTGGTAATCTTTTTCTGTAATGCGCGCAAAGATTGCTAATTTGGATTTAAAAAATTTATCCATTATATACCTCCTTACTATTTCTTAACTGTCTTTATTATAACATACCGTAATCATAAAAGCCAGCCTGACTATTTTTACATTTATCAGAATACTTTAATACTTCGCCTAACTAAAGTGAATTGTGTCTAAATTGTTTACACAGTGTT
>OKRW01002306.1_pt1 | contig 14000 bp, 12 predicted proteins | sample 1601151 | NCBI WGS metagenome assembly OKRW01 (sample SAMEA3541471, study PRJEB24748) | human gut metagenome | biome: human gut; feature: human-associated habitat; material: faeces | place: China | collected 2012 | reverse complement strand
CAAGATTCTCTGACTTCCTCCTTCTGTTGCGGAGAGACTTTTGACACAGCTCCGTCCCCGTTAAAACCACGATGTTGTAAACTTTGACACAACGGACGCTCAGACCGAGCGTCCCTACAAAGGGTTATTCGTCTTGTAATCTAATAAGACCCCTAAACTTCGCAACAATTATGTATTCGCACTCAGATACCCACCTCACCGCAGAGCCTCTCGTGCAGGCTCAGGAGGTATGCTTCTCTTATGGCCGGCACCCGCTCTTTAAGGGTGTAAGCTTTACCCTGCCCGCAGGCTCTATCATAGGGCTGCTAGGCAAAAATGGCGAGGGCAAGACGACCCTCCTCAAGCTACTCTCAGGACTGCTCCTAGCTAAGGGTGGTGAGCTCTCCGTACTCGGGCACTCCAGCAGAGAGCGCTCGGTGCCACTCCTCCGAGAGCTCTACTACCTCCCCGAGGAGGTGCAGCTACCCGCCACCTCAGCCGTCCAGTACCTCGACGGCGCGGGGCAGTTTTACCCAAACTATGATGCCACACTGGCTCGTCAGCTGCTACAGGACTTTGACGTGCCACCCACCAACAACCTGCGCCGCCTCTCGATGGGACAGAAAAAGAAGGTAGCGCTCGTGCTGGCGCTCTCTCTGCGGGTGCCGTTGCTCCTCCTCGACGAACCGACCAATGGACTGGACATCCCGTCGAAGAGCAAGTTTCGCCAGCTCCTCGTGCAGCACATCTCTGACGAGCAGACCGTGCTGATCAGCACCCACCAGGTGCGTGACCTAGAGCAAATGATAGATCGTCTAGTCGTGCTACACCAAAACCAGATCATCTGCAATGAGACGATTGCTCGCCTCGAGAGCACCTTCTACTGTGGCACCACCGCCGAGGCGCCTCACGTAGCGCCGCTCTATAGCGAGCCCTCCGTATGGGGAGAGGTCGTGATGACGCCCCGCACGGCTGAGAGTGCCGAGACGGGAGGCTTCTCGATGGAGCTCTTCTTCAACGCTCTGATGTACAACACCCAAGCGGTACTACAGCACTTATCCCAACCAGCAAACGATACACTCACCCCGCAAGCCCCTCTATCACTATGAACCAATCTGCTAATCTTACGACCGCTGCGCCTAAGGCGGGTGGCAGCTCCTTTAGCTTCAATCGTCTCGGCAAGCTCCTGCGGCTGGACTTCGCCTTTCACCATAGACAGTGGCTACAGCTCCTGATCGGTGGCTTCCTCGCAGCCTCTATACCAGTGATCGTGTCGATACTGAGCGCCTTACTTTTTGGGATGGGATGGAGTGCAGGTGGTTTTCGAGCTGTTTACTTTGCCTGCCAATACTGTAGCTTCCTGGCGGTCTCTCTCGGAGTGATGATCAGCTACAACAAGCGTGTCAATGCTCCGCTCTCACCGCTTTACCTACAGATACCCGCCTCAGCCACGGAGAAGTACATATCGCTCCTCATCCTGACGCTGGTAATGCACATCATCACGCCGCTCCTAGGGGTGATTGCCTGGACTGTCTACATGCTTATATGGACCCTGATGGAGGGTAGTCAGGTGCTTGCCCTCTATCCAGAGATACTCACAGATCCGCTAGGCTATGACAATGCGGCGCTACAGTATGGGTGGTCTATTAGCCTGATGATCTCCATGCAGCTGGCGGGCTATGCCACCTACCTCTACTGTATCATCTCGGCGCGCAAACCCCTACGTGCAGTTCTGCGCTTTATGGGCATCGGCTTTGGGATCTTCGTCGTATCGATGCTTGGCGTTAGCATGCTGATGCATTTACTAGACATTGGTACTATAAGCCCTGATGAGACTGAGCGTTATCTTGTCTTCTACTTGGGCAATGGCGATGAGCTCAGCATCTCGCTCTTTGCCTTGACGATACCGCTCTACCTCTACGCCTTTGCGATGATCTGGCTCGGCCTGCGCTCGCTACGACGCAAGCAGGTCACGGCGTAACCCTTCTAACCTAATGATCATGATCACACCACGTTTTAATCCGCAAGTAGTCATCTACGCTCAGATAGAGCAGCGCATCAAGGAGAAGATCCTCTCGGGCGAGTACCCCGCGGGGACGCAGATCCCGAGCGTGCGCCAGCTAGCTGCCGAGCTGGAGACCAATGCCAATACGATCTTTAGAGCTTATGAGAACCTGCAAAACGAGGGACTCATCTATCCGAAGAAAGGACTCGGTCTCTATGTCTCCGAAACGGCCGAGATGCTCCTACGTGATGAGGCTTATCGCGTGCTAACCGAGGAGGAGCTCCCCGAGCTCTTTGCTCAGCTCAAGGTGCTTAACATGGACATCCTAGAGGTGGTCAGACGGCACGCCGACTGGGTCAAGCAGCAGGGAGACCCTGATGCTTAGCGCGCTACCCGCCTCTCTACTAATCAGACAATATCCACTTTTTCAAAAACAGCGTTAGTTAAAACAAGAGACTGCTACTCCTAGGAGCGGCAGTCTCTTCTTGTATTACTGGCGAAAGGCTGAGAGCCTTTGCCGCTGTATGGTTGCTAACTAGAGTCTATTGACCTTTGCAACAGTCTCAACTAGAGCGTGTCGATCAGGTCGCTGAGCGTCTTCTTGGCATCGCCAATGAGGAGCGTCACGCCTTCGCCACGGCTGTAGAGCGGGTTCTCGACACCAGCATAGCCGGGTTTGAGATCGAAGTTGCAGATGATCACCTGCTTGGCTTGATCTACGTTGAGGACCGGCATACCATAGATAGGCGTCCCCTCGGCATTGCGTGCAGCGGGGTTGAGCACGTCGTTAGCACCGATGACGATGACTGCATCGGTGTTGGCAAACTGATCGTTGATCGCCTCCATCTCGTAGAGACTATCGTAGTCTACATTAGCCTCGGCGAGAAGTACGTTCATGTGTCCCGGCATACGACCAGCCACAGGGTGGATGGCGTACTTGACATCAGCACCGCCTCGAGCGAGCTTGTCGGCTAGTTGCTTGACCTCTTGCTGCGCTTGCGCTAGTGCCATACCGTAGCCCGGCACGATGATGACGCTCTTAGCGTTGTGCAGTACCTCCGTAGCGGACAGGAGTGGCGTTGCGCTGCTGGTAGCTGAAGAAGTGGACGAAGCCGCAGAAGCTGCGGGAGCACTCTCCGCATGATCCAAACGATCCATCAAGTTGGAGAGCGTCTTCTTGGCATCGCCTAGGCAGAGCGCTACGCCCTCGCCACGGCTGTAGAGCGGGTTCTCGACACCAGCGTAGCCAGGCTTGAGATCGAAGTTACAGATGATCACCTGCTTGGCTTGGTCTACGTTGAGGACTGGCATACCATAGATAGGTGTCCCCTCGGCATTGCGTGCAGCGGGGTTGAGTACGTCGTTAGCGCCGATGACGATGACCGCATCGGTATTGGCAAACTGATCGTTGATCGCCTCCATCTCGTAGAGACTGTCGTAGTCGACATTAGCCTCAGCAAGAAGCACGTTCATATGTCCTGGCATACGACCAGCGACAGGGTGGATGGCGTACTTAACATCGGCACCGCTCTTGGCGAGCTTATCGGCCAACTGCTTGACCTCCTGCTGCGCTTGTGCTAGAGCCATACCGTATCCCGGCACGATGATGACACGCTTAGCACCACGGAGCATCCCTGCTGCCTGTGAGATAGGATCGCTGGCGGAACTGCTACTAGCGGGCTGTGCAGTCGCTGCTGAACTCTCTAGCCCAGAGAGGATCTGATCAATCGTTGCCTTAGCATCGCCTAGGCAGAGCGCGACGCCCTCGCCACGGCTGTAGAGCGGGTTCTCGACACCAGCGTAACCAGGCTTGAGATCGAAGTTACAGATGATCACCTGCTTGGCTTGATCTACGTTGAGGACAGGCATACCATAGATAGGCGTCCCCTCGGCATTGCGAGCAGCGGGGTTGAGTACGTCGTTAGCACCGATGACGATGACTGCGTCGGTATTGGCAAACTGATCGTTGATCGCCTCCATCTCGTAGAGACTATCATAGTCCACATTCGCCTCAGCAAGAAGCACGTTCATGTGTCCTGGCATACGACCAGCCACAGGGTGGATCGCATACTTGACATCGGCACCGCCTCGAGCGAGCTTGTCGGCTAGCTGCTTGACCTGCTGCTGTGCTTGAGCAAGAGCCATACCGTAACCTGGTACGATGATGACACGCTTAGCACCACGGAGCATCGCAACAGCCTGATCGATAGGAGAGCTCTCCTGCTTGGGCTGAGGCGCTACGGGAGTTTTAGAGGCTGGTGCGGCAGACTTGGCGGAAGCCGTTGCCTTGACGGGAGCTTTTGCCTTGCCGTGAGGGATGAGGATGTTGACTAGCGAGCGGTTCATCGCACGGCACATAATCTGCGTGAGAAGGAGTCCCGAAGCACCGACGACACCACCGACAGCGACGAGGAAGATGTCGCCAATGGCCATACCAGCGATAGCACCAGCCACACCGCTCAGAGAGTTGAGCAAGCTGATGGTGATCGGCATGTCTGCACCGCCCACACGTATGGAGAAGTAAAGCCCGAAGAGCGCGCTGAAGAGCATCGTGCCGATCATAGCGTAGATGAGGGCATTAGGCATCTGGTAGTTGAGCGTGCCAATGAGTAGGAAGAAGACAGCGACAATGAGCGTGAGTGAGGTCGCTACATTGTGAAAAGGCCATACGACAGACTTCTGTGGCAGTACTCTGTGTAGCTTGCCCGCTGCCACGAGACTCCCGACGAGGGTGAGCATACCGATGATGATAGCGAGGAAAGCGGTGACCAGCGTGAAGTAAACGTTGCTCACAGGAAGCTGGAAGAGAGTCAAAGCACCGACGAGTGCCGAAGCACCACCGCCGATACCATTGAGCAGAGCCACCATCTGTGGCATCTGGATCATCTTGACTCGTGTGTAGAGTAGGGTACCGATGATACCACCGATGAGGATGCCCCCGATGAGCCAGGGGAAGGTGACGACCTGTAGCTTGAGTAGCGTGACGATGACGCCTAGCCCCATAGCGGTAGCACTGAGTGCGTTGCCACGAGCAGCGGTTTTCACTTTGCTCATCATAGCGATGCCTACGAGCACGAGGATGCTGAGGACCGCACAGATGACGTAGTAGACGGGATTAGAGATCTCTATGAGTGTATTCATGCCTTGCCTCCTTTCTTGTTTTTGGTAAACATACGGAGCATGCGGTTGGTCACGCCAAAGCCCCCGACGACATTGATGGTGGCTAGGATGACGGCTATAACCCCAAATATTTGCTGGAAGAGACTACCGTCTGGAGCTATGATAGCAGTGGCAGTAGCTGCGAGCGCTCCCGTGATGGTGACGCCACTCAGGGCGTTCATCCCCGACATAAGGGGGGTGTGCAACAAGCTAGGCACATTGCTGATGAGCTTGTAGCCGACGAAGGTCGCCACAAGGAAGATGGCGACGAGGATCAGTGGGTTCATTGAGAAATTAGAGGTTAGAAATTAGAGATTAGAGGTTAGAGTTTTAGAAATTAGAGGTTAGAAGTCAGAGTATGATCCATTAGAATCATATGCTCTGACGTCTAACCTCTAACGATAGGGGGGAAGTCAAGTTCCTGTAATCTAGGCTACTTCTTGAGTCCCATAGCCTCGAGAGTACCCTCGTGGATGATCTCCCCAGCCTCTGTCGTGACGACGATAGAAGAGGTGATCTGATCGCTCATGTCGAGGTGCATCTTGCCATCCTTGACGAGGTACTTGACGAGGTTGTACATGTTTTGTGAGAACATCCAGGTAGCGCTCTGAGGTAGCATACCAGGGATATTCTTGATACCCTCGATGACCACGTGGTGCTTGACGTCACGCTCGCCTGGAGTCGTGATAGCGCAGTTACCACCCTGATCGATAGCGATATCAACGATGACAGAGCCGGGCTTCATAGACTTGACCATCTCCTCGGTGATGACTACGGGAGCGATCTTGCCTGGTACGAGGGCACTACAGAAGATGACGTCCATATCCTTGACATGCTCAGCCAGCACCTGACGCTCATGCTCTAGTAGCTCGGGGCTCAGGTGTAGTGCGTAGCCACCAGGAGCGACAGCCTTGTCAGCGGGGATGCCTAGGTCGATAGGCTTAGCTCCTAGACTGGTAGCCTGCTCAGAAGCTGCGGGACGTATATCAGCTGCGTAGGTGATACAGCCTAGACGACGAGCCGTGGCGAGTGCCTGTAGACCAGCTACACCGACACCGATGACGAGTACCTTGGCGGGCTCGATCTTGCCGACAGCGGTAAACATCTGTGGCATAAAGAAGGAGAGGTCGTTGGCAGCCATCAAGATACCCTTGTAGCCTGCGCAAGTACTCATAGAGGTGAGTGCATCGAGGTTCTGCGCACGAGAGATACGAGGTACACCGTCTAGGGTGAGACCTACGACGCCCTGCGCAGCCATCTTGCGTACCATATCATGGTTCACAGGAGAGGCTGGGTGGATGAAGGTGATCAGGTACTGCCCCTTGTGCATCATGTCGATCTCATGCTTGCCAAGCTGCTCGTTAAAGAGTGGCTCCTTGACCTTGATGATGATCTCCGCACGGCGGTAGATCTCCTCAGGTCCTTGTATCAGCTCAGCGCCAGCTGCCTGATAGTCCTCGTCGTGATATGCTGCGCCTTCGCCAGCTCCACGCTCAAATAGTACAGTGTGTCCATCAGCGACATACTGCTTCACTGCCTCGGGACTCGCTGCGACACGAGCCTCATCGTGCATGATTTCTTTAGGTACGCCTATTATCATAGTTCAATTATATAGAGAATGAATAGTCATAGGTATAGAATGGGGCGCATACGAAGCAACTATGCCACACCTGCACCCATTCATTTCGCAAATATACATACTTAACGCCAAAGTCACAATAGCGAAATGCCGTACGATGACGAAAAACAAAAGCAGAGGCCTCACTCACGGATAAGTGGGACCTCTGCTTTCTCTTAATTAGTCAGCTCAATTAGAGCTTAGGACCTGCATCGACGAGCTTCTTGCCGTGCTCGTTGGTGGCAAACTTCTCGAAGTTCTTGACAAAGCGCTTAGACAGATCCTGAGCCTTCGTCTCCCACTCAGCGGGATCGGCATAAGTGTCTCGTGGATCGAGGATAGCGGGGTCTACGCCTGGCAGCTCCGTCGGGATGGCGAAGTTGAAGTGGGGTAGTGTCTTCGTCGGAGCCTTATCGATCGAGCCATCGAGGATCGCATCGATGATGCCACGGGTATCCTTGATCGAGATACGCTTGCCCGTGCCGTTCCAGCCCGTATTGACTAGGTAAGCCTTAGCACCGACAGCCTTCATACGCTTGACCAGCTCCTGACCGTACTTGGTCGGGTGGAGTGAGAGGAAGGCTGCACCAAAGCATGCCGAGAAAGTCGGTGTAGGCTCCGTGACGCCACGCTCCGTACCAGCCAGCTTGGCCGTAAAGCCGGAAAGGAAGTAGTACTGCGTCTGCTCGGGATCAAGGATCGAAACAGGAGGTAGGACACCGAAAGCATCTGCCGAGAGGAAGATCACCTTGTTGGCGTGACCCGCCTTAGAGACCGGCTTGACAATGTTGTCAATGTGGTAGATCGGGTAGGAGACACGTGTATTCTCCGTGACAGACTTGTCGGAGAAGTCTATCTTGCCATTGGCATCTAGGGTGACATTCTCTAGGAGAGCGTCACGACGGATAGCGTTGTAGATGTCAGGCTCAGACTCCTTGCTCAGGTTGATCACCTTAGCGTAGCAACCGCCCTCGTAGTTGAAGATACCGTTGTCATCCCAGCCATGCTCATCGTCGCCGATCAGTTTGCGCTTGGGGTCGGTGCTGAGGGTCGTCTTGCCCGTGCCAGAGAGACCGAAGAAGATAGCGGTCTCCGTCTCATCTTGATTCGTATTAGCAGAGCAGTGCATCGAGGCAATGCCACGGAGCGGGTTGAGGTAGTTCATATAGGAGAACATACCCTTCTTCATCTCACCGCCGTACCAGGTGTTGAGGATGAGCTGCACTTTCTCTGTTAGGTTAAAGACGACAGCCGTCTCTGAGTTCAGCCCCAGCTCCTTGTAGTTGGTCACCTTAGCCTTCGAAGCGTTCATCACGACAAAGTCAGGCGTGCCAAAGTTTGCCAGCTCCTCCTTAGTGGGGCGGATAAACATATTGGTGACGAAGTGAGCCTGCCAAGCTACCTCCATAATAAAGCGGATCTTGAGGCGCGTGTCGGGGTTAGCACCGCAGAAAGCGTCGACGACGTAGAGCTTCTTGCCCGAGAGCTCTTCGGTGGCGATCTTCTTAAGCTCTTGCCAGGTCTCCTGGCTGGTGGGCTTGTTGTCGTTGGGGTACTCGGGGGTGGTCCACCAGATGGTGTCGCGTGTGGTGTCATCGAGGACGAAGAACTTGTCCTTTGGCGAGCGACCCGTGTAGACGCCCGTCATCACGTTGACGGCACCCAGCTCGGAGAGTTGTCCGCGGTCATAGCCCGTTAGATCTGGTTGTAGCTCAGCCTCGTAGAGTTGATCGTACGAGGGATTGTAAATGATCTCAGCAGGCTCTTTGATGCCATACTGGGAGAGATCAATGTTGTGCTGTGTCATAGCTATAGAGTGTTTGTTTGTAGATTCTTTATATATCAGATGTCGTCCCCAGCCCTCTAAGGAGAGGACTTAGCAAAAGTAATAAAAAAAACAGAGATATCGCAACCTAGTCGCAGAGGAGGCCTCAGAAGTCTTGAGATATCTGAGCAAAAAGCGCCCAGCAGAGTGCGATGCAGACCCCTATGCAGACTAGGATCAAGAGCGCATTGATATACTTCGCCTGAGGCTTCGAGTCTTGATGCAGGTCTAGAGCGAAGTACTCTCGGAAGAAAATGTAGAGAGCTGGTATCGCCGTGAGTACTAGGATGAAGTCCTCTGGTATCCCGAAGAACCAAGTCTTTGTCACGCCCACCATAGCCCAGTTGAGGAGGAGTAGGACGATAAAGATATTGACCCGACTTGTGAAGAGTAGTAGCAACCCGATCGTATAGATAGCCACCGTGCAGGGCATCACAGGCGTTGTGATATAGGGGAAGGATAGACCCCGCATGATCGAAGCGAGGGGGTACATCAGTGGTAGTATGAGGACGAAGACCCCAAAAGGCTTGAACTTATCTCGTAGGGCAAACTGTGTATCATCCTCCACGAGATCCTTAACCCACGCTAGAGCCAGTATGCCCCAGTATATGCTGAGGAGGACAGAGTAGCTACGCTCTGCACAATAGATAGCATAGTATGCCACAGCGATCCATATATATAGGAGTATCAGATAGGACTTAGCAATGATCGTACTGCTACGTGATGGACGCTTTACTAGGAGGTACAAGACCACAACGGCAGAGATGACAAGGAGTAGCTGTATAGGCCAGGTTGCTGTATTGTACTTGGCGATTGTATTCCAAAAGGTATTCATAGAACTCAGCACCTATTATTTCTTACGTGTTAGAGAGAAGGTTCGCTTAGGGAAGAGTAGGATAGGAAGTGTAGCCCCCGCAGCTAGGACGAAGATGACCGTGATGGCTACAATACTATTGAAGAAAAACATCTCCATATACCTCTGCTGTCCCTCTATATTATCGAGATTTTGGAGAAACATAATCTGCGCAAAAAACATATTGTACGCATACTTCCCCGGGATCATCGGTAGGAGTGCTGGGATCGATAGGACGGTGATCGGCGTCTGTATCCGCTTCCCCAACCAAAGTGCTCCAAAGCCGATCGTCAGCGAGGCGCAGAGAGAGCCGATAGCGATATTTATCCCACACACCGTCATCAAAACGAAGCGTAGCGCATGCCCCACGGCTGCTAGTATAGCGATACTGCGGTAAGCCCTCAGCGGAGGGTCCGAGATCGCACCAAAGCCCATTGCGGCTACAGAGGCAAATAGCCCATCTAGTAGGATGTCTATAATTAGCATCATAGCAAGCTACTCCTAAAGATGAAGAGTGTGATCGAAAAACCCCACCCGATACAACCTATTAGCAAGAAAGCCTCCACAAGCCTTGAGAAGCCCGTCTGTATGTACCCCTCCACGATGTCTATCACGCCATTGATGAGCGGCACCCCAGGCACTAGATAGAGTACACTCGTAGTCAGAGCGATCTCACTGTCGGTGTTGAAGATCAGAGAGATGCTCGTGCAGAGTGACGCTACAAAGGCTGACGCCATAAAGGCTATATAGTGGTTTACGTGCTCCTGGATCAACTTTTGCTTGCAGATAAAACCCACGACCGTAGCCCAAAAGACGATCCCCATAGCAGGTAGATCACCTCCGAAGAGCCGACAAAATGAAGCGTTTGCCAGTCCTACCAAGATCAATACAAACAGCGGATGAGTACGAGGTGCAGCTAGGATCTGCTCATACCGCTCACGTAGCTCGTCCAGCGTCAGATGCTCATCGACCACCTCCCAGCTTAAGGCACTCAAACGAGCGTTGTGCTCGAAGCTGATCGGTAGCGGAGGTATCGCCTCTTGGATAGCAAAGTGTGTATTGCTCTTAGGGTCATACAGCTTGATCAGGACCCCTTTCTGTACCATCATCGTCACAACGGTATAGCCGTAGCTCTCGCCTATGCGCTGCGTACAGCGCACGACACGAGAGGTGTGCACGCCACAGCCCATCATGTGTGTCGCGTAGGCTGAGAGAAAGGTCCCGACAGCCTTTAGACTATTATCGTGAAGATCGTTTCCCATACTCATTCTTCTCTATGCGAGTCAGTTTAAGCACCATCACCAGCAGTGCACCTGACTCCGCAATTTATGTTTTCGTTCCCCCAGTGTTATGACCCATCCACAGAGCATATGTGATCACCCGCTGACAAGCCTATGTACCAGACTGCAAAGGTACGAATTTAGAGGTTAGAGGCCTTATGAGCGTTTGTTCTGACAGTGAGGGCAGATGCCCTTGATGACGAAGGATATGGCGTGGGCGCTGTACCCCTTGGGCAGGCGTAGCGGAGGCACCTCGAGCATCTCCATACAGTAGGAGTGCTGGCACCGCTCGCAGTAGAAGTGTATGTGCTCATCCTCACCGAAACAGACACCGTCGCTGGCGCAGAGCTCATAGTTGCACACGCCTCGCCCGTCCTCAAAGGCGTGGACGATGTCATGTGCCAGAAAGAGTGTCAGCACCCGTGAGATGCTCGACTTATCCATCGGGTAGAGTGTCGTCTCCAGTTCGTTGAGGCTCATCGGGTGGGTCGCCGACATCAAGGAGCGCAGCACCAAGATGCGGTTTGCCGTGGTACGTACTCCCTTTTGCTTGAAGTACTCTGCTAGGTCATCATGTCTTGTCATCGCTTAGTAGCTTTTGCTGTGAAGATCTGTCACCCCAAAGGTACGAAAATAGAGGTTAGAGATTAGAAGTTAGAGATTCGATTCACTCCGATAGTTCCGATTCCCTCTAGTCACTCGCCAGTCGCTTCCCCACGTGGAGAATCTCAAATCCCCACGGAGATATAAAATCTTCTCCACGTGGGCGTGAAATAAAACTTCGGAGGAATCAAATGATAAGTCCGAGGAAATGATTCTCGCCTACGTGGAGAATAAAAAATAGCCACGTGGCGGTTTGACATTCTCCACGTGGCGATTGAGTTAGAGATGAGAGGTTAGAGGGGAGGAGCTCGTCTGAGCGGTTCTATAGTGGCGTGTTACAGCAGTCTCACTCGGTGGCACTTTGTCATAATGTCACATCGGGGAGCTTTGTGGCACAATGTTTGATACCTATGAGATGTGAGCGCCTGACTAGGGATTGATCAAAGAGCGATCCAGTCAGTCGACAGAGACATTAACACGAATAAGAAATCAACAAACAACACAATACTATGGGTAAGATAATTGGTATAGACTTAGGAACTACAAATTCATGTGTAGCAGTTCTAGAGGGTGGCGAGAGCAAAGTCATCCCCAACAGCGAGGGACGTATGACGACTCCCTCAGTAGTAGCATTCGTAGAGGGTGGTGAGCGCAAGGTGGGTGACCCCGCTAAGCGTCAGGCTATCACGAACCCGACGAACACGATCTACTCGATCAAGCGCTTTATGGGTGAGACCTATGAGCAGATAGAGAAGGAGGCTGAGCGTGTCCCCTTTAAGGTGGTCAAGGGTGATAACAACACCCCTCGTGTAGACATCGACGGACGTCTCTACACGCCTCAGGAGATCTCGGCAATGATCCTTCAGAAGATGAAGAAAACCGCTGAGGACTACCTCGGCACAGAGGTCACAGAGGCTGTCATTACGGTGCCAGCTTACTTCAACGACTCACAGCGTCAGGCTACTAAGGAGGCTGGCGAGATCGCTGGACTCAAGGTGCGTCGTATCGTCAATGAGCCTACGGCTGCTTCGCTAGCTTACGGCCTTGACAAGAAGGGCTCCGATATGAAGATTGCGGTCTTCGACCTCGGTGGCGGTACGTTTGATATCTCTATCCTAGAGCTAGGTGATGGGGTCTTTGAGGTGAAGTCCACAAATGGTGATACGCACCTAGGTGGTGACGACTTTGACCATGTGATCATCGACTGGCTCGCTGAGGAGTTTATGAAGGACGAGGGTGTCGATCCTCGCAAGGACAATATGGCACTGCAGCGCCTCAAGGAGGCTGCTGAGCGTGCTAAGATAGAGCTCTCTAGCTCGACCTCGACGGAGATCAACCTACCTTACTTGATCCCAGTAGATGGTATCGCTAAGCACCTCGTTCGTACGCTGACACGTGCTAAGTTTGAGCAGCTAGCTGACAAGCTGATCCAGGCTTGCGTAGCTCCTTGTAATCAAGCACTCAAGGATGCTGGACTCACGGCGAGCGACATCAATGAGGTGATTCTCGTGGGTGGCTCGACACGTATCCCCGCTATCCAGGAGATCGTCAAGAAGATCTTTAACCAAGAGCCCTCTAAGGGTGTGAACCCCGATGAGGTGGTCGCTTGCGGTGCCGCTATCCAGGGTGCTGTCCTAACGGGCGAGGTAAAGGATGTCCTACTCCTCGATGTGACTCCTCTGTCACTCGGTCTGGAGACGATGGGCGGGGTGATGACTCGTCTGATCGATGCGAATACAACGATCCCAACGAAGAAGAGCCAGATCTTTACCACAGCTGTGGACAACCAGCCTTCCGTAGAGATCCACGTCCTACAGGGTGAGCGTTCGCTAGCTAAGGATAATAAGAGTATCGGTCGCTTTAACCTAGATGGTATCGCACCAGCACCTCGCCAGACACCGCAGATCGAGGTTACCTTTGACATTGATGCGAATGGTATCCTCAACGTCACGGCTGTCGACAAGGCTACGGGCAAGCAGCAGAACATCCGCATCGAGGCTTCGAGCGGTCTGAGCGATGACGAGATCAAGCGTATGAAGCAGGAGGCTGAGGCAAACGCTAAGGCTGACGAGGAGGCTAAGAATCGTATCGACAAGCTCAACCAAGCGGACAGTATGATCTTCTCTACGGAGAAGCAGCTTAAGGAGCTGGGCGACAAGATCCCTGCCGACAAGAAGGCGCCGATAGAGGCGGCTCTGGAGAATCTGCGCAAGGCGCACAAGGCGGAGGATATCCCCGCTATCGACAAGGCTATGGAGGAGCTGAATACGGCCTTCCACGCAGCTACCGAGCAGATGTACAATCAAGCTAACGCTCAGCAGCAGGCTGGTCCTCAGCCAGGTGCTAACGCTCAGCCTAATGACAACTCCTCTGCAAAGGGTAACGATGCTGGCGATGTAGCTGACGCAGACTTTGAGGAGATCAAGTAATCCCTAATCTATAATAAAGTAGCGGGTGGGTCAACGATGGTTGACTCACCCGCTACTGCATTAGAGGTTAGAGGTTAGATATTAGAAGTTAGAGACGAGTAACTCGCTGTAGGGACGCTCGGTCTGAGCGTCCGTCCCCGTTAAAAACACGATGCTGTAACCTTTGATACAACGGACCGTCCGTTATAGAAGGACAAGACGACTCCTGTAGGGACGCTCGGATAGTATCTAGTGGGAGGGCGTCCGTCC
>OKRW01002304.1_pt1 | contig 14002 bp, 12 predicted proteins | sample 1601151 | NCBI WGS metagenome assembly OKRW01 (sample SAMEA3541471, study PRJEB24748) | human gut metagenome | biome: human gut; feature: human-associated habitat; material: faeces | place: China | collected 2012 | reverse complement strand
GAAGAGGAGGTCAGACCTGGAGCAGATTTTCAGGCTGGGTTCCTCTTTTTCATAACAATAGAATGCTCGCAGAGCGTGCATTCTATTGTTTGATACCAGGGTCAAAAGGGCGTTTCGTAGTCTCACAACCCGGTATCTTATAGCAAAGTGACAGCTACATTGCTCATAAATACAGTCAGAATGGCAGGACACGAAGGGAGAGAAAAAGCAATGATGAATTATCAGAAATACCGCCGTAATCCGGTAATTGACTATCCGGAGCGCGAGTGGCCAGGCAAAGAGATTGAGAAAGCACCCATATGGTGCAGCGTAGACCTGCGCGACGGCAACCAGGCACTGGTAGATCCGATGGTAGTAGAAGAAAAGATCGAAATGTTCCAGTATCTGATAAAGCTGGGCTTTAAGGAAATCGAAGTTGGTTTCCCGGCAGCGAGCCAGATTGAATTCGATTTCCTGCGCCACCTGATTGAGCATGATATGATTCCGGATGACGTATATGTTCAGGTGCTGACACAGTGCCGGGAAGAGCTGATCGCGCGTACCTTTGAATCGATTCAGGGCTGTAAGCAGGCGATCGTACATATTTATAACTCTACGTCCACATTGCAGAGAGATGTCGTGTTCCACATGGACCGTCCGCATATCGTGGACATTGCGGTAAAGGGAACCGAGCTGGTAAAAAAATATGCCGCAGACTTCCCGGGCAAGATCGTCCTGGAATATTCCCCGGAAAGCTTTACCGGAACAGAGTTGGACTTTGCGCTTGAAATCTGTACCGCAGTTCAGAAAACCTGGGGCGCAACGAAAGAAAATCCAATCATTATCAATTTGCCGTCTACTGTAGAGATGAATACGCCGAACGTTTATGCAGATCAGATCGAGTGGATGAACCGTCATTTTGAAAACAGAGAGAGCATTATTTTAAGTATCCATCCTCACAACGACAGAGGAACCGGTGTTGCCAGCGCGGAGCTGGCGCTGCTTGCAGGCGCAGAGCGCGTCGAGGGAACTCTGTTTGGAAACGGCGAGCGTACCGGTAACGTGGATGTTTTAAATATCGCCTACAACATGTTCTCCCAGGGCATCAATCCTGAGCTGGAAATCGGACATGTCAACGATATTATCGGTATTTACGAAAGATGCTGCAAGATCCCGATCCATCCGAGACATCCTTATGCCGGCAAACTGGTATTTACCGCATTCTCCGGTTCCCATCAGGATGCGATCAACAAGGGCGTGCAGGCAATGAAGGAGAGAAAGAGCGAAATCTGGCAGGTTCCTTATCTGCCGATCGATCCTGCCGATATCGGAAGGGAGTACGAGCCCATCGTGCGTATCAATTCCCAGTCCGGCAAGGGCGGTGTCGCTTTCGTTATGGATACTTATTTTGGCTTCAAGCTGCCCAAGGCGATGCACAAAGAGTTTGCAAATGTTATCCAGAAGATATCCGAGAAGCAGGGCGAAGTTTCCCCGCAGCAGATCATGGACAATTTCAAGCGCGAGTACCTGGATCAGAAGGAACCTCTGCACTTCAAGAAGCTGAGAATCGAGGATCTGAGCGGAGATGTGGAATCCGGCGAATTCGATACAAAGGTTATCGTGGACTACATGTTGGCAGGCAAACCCGGTACGTTCGATGCAGTCGGCAACGGCCCGATCGATGCGGTCAAGAGAGGACTGCAGCTTACCTTCGGCATGAATATCAGAGTGCTTGATTACGAGGAGCATGCGCTGCAGAACGGTTCCAACGCGCAGGCAGCAGCATATATCCATATGATGGATGCAGAGAGCGGACGCGTTACTTATGGTGTCGGCGTAAGCTCCAACATCACAAGAGCATCTGTACGCGCAATGTTCTCGGCGGTCAACCGTCTGGAGCTGGTAAAGGGCGTATAAGAGACGGATACAACAAAAGGAGAGCTGCAATAAAAGCAGAAAACCGAACCGTTTTGTCGTTTTGGCAGAACGGTTCCTTCATAAGGAGAAAAGTATGGCATATCAGACTCCCTATTTTGTGATCGATGAAAATCAGCTGACGAAAGATTTTCAGATGCTGAAAAGCTCCCTGGAAACATCCTGGGGCAATTACCGGATCGGATATTCCTTTAAAACGAATTCCCTGCCGTGGCTGGTGACCTTTTTAAAGGCGGGTGGCGTAATGGCGGAGGTTGTATCCGACGATGAATATTCGCTGGCTGGTGCACTTGGTTTTTCAGATTCTGAAATTGTATACAATGGACCGGTCAAAAAACGTCCGTCGTTTGAACGGGTGCTGCTTGCAGGTGGCATCCTGAATATGGACGGCAGACGGGAGCTGGACTGGATGGAAGAGCTGGCAGCAGCGCATCCGACACAGACGTTTCGGGTCGGAATCCGGGTCAATTTTGATCTGGAAAAAATGTGCCCGGGGCAGACGACGATGGGCGAAGCCGGAGGAAGATTTGGATTCAGCTATGAAAACGGGACATTTGCAGCCGTTTTAGAGCGCATGCAGCGCATTCCGAATGTTGAGGTCACGGGCTTACATCTGCATTCCAGCAGTAAGTCCAGAAGTGTCGCGGTATTCGAAGCAATTGCTTCGATGGCATGTAAATTAAAGCGGGAATTTTCCCTGAACCTGTCTTATGTGGATCTGGGCGGCGGTTATTGCGGCGGTCTGGAAGGGCGTCCGCAGTATCCGGATTATTTTCCGGCTGTGGCGAAGGTTTTACAAGAAGAATTTACGCCAGAACAAACAACGCTAATCGTTGAACCGGGCATTTCTCTTTTGTCAAAGGCAAGTACGTTTGTGACAGGCGTTGTGGATGTGCGTGATATCGGAAACGAGCGGTATTTGATCACGGACGGAAGCCGTTTCAATATCGACCCGACGATGATTAAGAGCAGCCACCTGTTCCATCTGGAATTGAATGAGGCAAACCCGGGTGCAGAGCAGCGAAAAACGATGGCGCACCAGTGCGTATCGGGCTATTCCTGCATGGAAGTGGATCGGATTTTTGAATACCGCGACGGAATCGAGCTGATGGAGGGCGACCGGATTGTTTACGAAAATGTGGGCGGCTATACGATGAGCCTGAATCCGTTGTTTATCCAGTATTTCCCGGACGTTTATATCCGCCGGGACGGGAAGCTTTATAAGATCAGAAACCGCTGGACGCCGAAGGAATATATGCAGAACAGCATGTTGTATGGAGAAGAACAAAAATGACAACGATCTTGATTTTGAGCTGCGGAACGCGCAATAAGCTGGTACGTTTTTTTAAAGAAGCCTTTCATAGTCTGCCGGGCGGCGGAAGGGTGATCGTGACGGACTGCAGCCCGTGGGCACCTGCGCTGTACGAGGCGGACGCATTTTATCTGGTACCGCCGATGAAGGATCCCGGATACGAAGACAGGATTCTGGAAATCTGCATGCGGGAACAGGTCAATGCCCTGCTTCCACTGTTTGAGGATGAGCTGGATCTGCTGGCGCAGAACCGGAAGAAGTTTGAGGAAAAAGGGATCACAGCGATTGTATCGGACGCAGAAAGCGTTGCAGTCTGCCGGGATAAGTACGGCTTTTTCTCCCTGCTGCAGAAAAACGGACTGCCGGTGCTGTATACGAGCGCATCTCTGGAAGAGTTTGACTCGGATTACGCGGAAGGAAAGATTGCGTTCCCGGTATTTGTAAAGCCTGTTCGGGGCTGTGGAAGCGTCGGCATCAGCCGGGTGGACAACCGCGAGCTTCTTGGTGTGCTGTGCCGTTATAGCAAAGAGCCGCTGTTGATCCAGCAGTATGCGGACGGTGAGGAATTCGGCGCGGATATTTACGTCGATTTGATTTCCAAAAAACCGGTAGCTATTTTTACGAAGAAAAAAGTGCGGATGCGGGCGGGCGAAACCGAAAAATCGATTTCCGTCAAAGATCCTGAGCTGTTTGAAGTGATTGAAAAGACGGTTTCCGCGCTTTCGCTGGCAGGTCCGATCGACATGGATATTTTCCGGATTGACGGCAAATATTATATTTCCGAAATCAATCCGCGGTTTGGCGGCGGCTATCCCCACGCATGGCACTGCAACGTGAGGTTCCCGGAGCTGATTGCGAAAAATCTGCTCGGCGAGGAAAATGAGCCGCAGATCGGCGCATACGAAGCGGACATGTGCATGATGAAATATTCCGACGAGATCGTGCGGAAGCTGTGAGACGCAGTGAAATAAAAATCCATGCTTCTGAGTCAAAATAGCATGGATATAAACAATAGAATGCACGCTCTGCGAGCATTCTATTGTCATGAATAAAAAAGACATGTTAGAATGAAGGGAGAAATGGAGCAGATGACGGAACTTGAAGCTGAGTGTCGGCATAGATACCGGGTTCGGAGCATCCGGGAGGATGATTACGGCTGTGAAGAGCGTCCGGAGGGCGTTTGGCCGACCGTGCTTGTTGAATTGGAGGATGAAAACGGACAGCTCCGTCTGCTCCGGCAAAAGGATCACTATCTGTATGAACAGCAGATCGAGGAGGGCGATCAGGTGATTCTGGAACAGGAGATTCTGAAAAGAATAGAATAATCTGGGAAAGGCTAACAAGAGGGGAAAGGATAATGAAAACAGAAGGGAAAAGGATAATGAAAACAGAAGGGAAAAGAAACCTGCTGAGACAGCCGGATGAGATCAGGCTGATGACAGGCGGTGCGCAGACGGAGCAGGAGACCGCGCCCGATGCAGCTGCTTTCAGAGCAGGTGACGTTACAGTGGAGCTTGCGGAAGCCGACGGCAGCCTTGCGGTATTCGTGCAGGCACAGAACACACCGGTTCGGGAGCTTGTGCTTACCTGGAAAGCTATGTTTGGTGGGGCGGGCGAGGTGCTCGGGGACACCTGGGAACGCGGTTACGGTGATCTGGAATGGAAAAAGGAAGCAGATCATATCGGAATGCCGTGGTACTTTTTCCGGCATGAAGCGGGAAAATGCCTGGCATTTGGTGTAAAGGTGCGTCCATCTGCCATGTGCTGGTGGGAAAAGGACGGTGCGGATGTGAAGCTGCATCTGGACGTGCGCTGCGGGACGTACGGCGTGAAGCTTGGCGGACGGAAGCTGGAAGCCGCAAGGGTCGTTATGGCGTCCTATGTGCTGGAAGAAGCCGATACGCCGGTAGAAGTATTTGAAGCCTGCAGGGCGTTTTGCAGCGAGATGTGCGACGATCCCGACTGTAGAGACACCGTGATTTACGGCGGGAACAACTGGTACTATGCCTATGGAAAAAGCTCTGCAAAGGAAATTCTCGAAGACAGCGCATATCTTGCGGAGATGACGGAGGGCATCGAAAACCGCCCGTTTATGGTGATGGATGACGGCTGGCAGATCGATCACAGCGATTCTTATAACGGAGGTCCCTGGCGGGTTGGCAATGCGGATTACGGGGACATGGGAGAGCTCGCTGCGCAGATGAGGGCAAAAAATGTGCGCCCCGGTATCTGGTTCAGACCGCTGTACGATCATTCTGCGGATATTCCGGCTGAGTGGAGACTGGAGCGCAATGCAGAGGTGTTCGATATTTCTGTGCCGGAGGTTCTGGAACATATCGCACAGGATATCAGACAGCTTGGAGACTGGGGATATGAGCTGATCAAACACGATTTTTCGACCTATGATATCTTTGGCTGCTGGGGATTTGAGATGGGGACCAGGCTGACGAATGGCAGCTGGCGCTTCCATGACCATACGAAAACCACGGCAGAGCTGATCGTTCGTTTTTATGAGGTCGTTCATGAAGCTGCAAAACGCGAGGATCGTCAGGACGTCCTGATTCTTGGCTGCAACTGTATCGGACATCTGGGCGCAGGGCTGATGCAGGGCAACCGTACTGGAGACGATACAAGCGGTGTAGAATGGGAAAGGACCCGGAAAATGGGCATCAACACGCTGGCATTCCGGATGCTGCAGCAGGGGACGTTTTACGGAGCGGATGCAGACTGTGTCGGAATCACAGAGCATATTGACTGGAACAAGAACCGACAGTGGATGGAAGTGCTTGCAGAAAGCGGGACGCCGTTTTTTGTATCGGTAAAACCGGGATTTCTGAACGAGAGTCAGAAGGAAGCGTTAAAAGAAGCGTACCGGAAGGCATCGCAGCCGCACCCGGCAGCAGTGCCATTGGACTGGATGGAGACAAAAACGCCTGAAAAATGGCAGACCTACGCCGGCAGAAGAGAATACAATTTTTAAAAAGAAAGAAGCCGCTGCACGAGCAGCATGTATAAAACCGTGCCGCCGACGATGGAGAGCAGCAGGTTGTGCCTCCATTTGTGGACGACAATGACGAACAGGGCACTGATGAGCTCCGGCAGCCCATGAGAACCGGAAAATACAGAGACATTTTTAAAACAGTAAACGACGAGCATTGCGATCGAAGCGCTCGGGAGCGCTGCGCCGAGGTAGGTAACAACGCGCGGTGTTTCTTTTCCGGCGGGAAACAGGAAAAACGGAAGGGCACGGATCAGAAAAGTGCCGAGAGCGATAATGCCGATTGTGATCACAAGCTGCAGGGGAGTCTGTACGGTCATTTGGAAATCTCCTTTCGAAATAACAAAAGTGCGGCTAAAATGCCAGCCATGGAAAAGAGCAGGAAACGGTCAGGGCCAACGACGATCAGACTGACCAGCGTGATGCCAAGACCGAGCAGGGCGGGAATCCTGGAGTTTGCTTTTTCCCATTGTTCGACAAAAATTACCAGAAACAGTGCTGTCATGGCAAAGTCAATGCCTGTGGAATCAAAAGGCAGGAAGCTGCCGGCAGCAGCGCCGATACAGGATCCGATGATCCAGTAGAGTTGATCGAGCAGCGAGATAAAGAACAGAAACCAGTCCGGATCAATTCCTTCCGGGGCGCTGACTCCGCAGAGAAGAGAATAGGTTTCATCTGTCAGGGAAAAAATCATATAGGGCTTGCGTTTTCCCATGCGTTCAAACGGTTTTAACATGGAAAGACCGTAGAACAGATGCCTTGCATTTACCATGAGCGTCAGCAAAAAAGCGGAAACCGGAGAAAATGCAGAGGTCATCAGGCTGATGGAGGCAAACTGCATCGAACCGGCGTAGATAAACGTACTCATGAGAAACGCCCAGAGGACGGAAAAACCGTTTTCGGCGATCAGGACGCCGAACGCTGCGCCGAGAAAAAGATAGCCGAGCATGACGGGGACTGTGTAGGGAACAGCAGCCCATAGCGCTTTTCGTTTCATAAAAATAGCAACCTCCTAAGTTAGTAGGATAAAATGCGATATCAGTTTAACGCGATACAGTGGTCTTGTCAAATGATTCGCAGGAAAGCATCGAAGATGGGATTTTACAAATGGCGCGTGTGAACAGTAACCCTGTAGGTACATTCGCTGCAAAATCGCGGAAGCCGGGATGGAATTTCTATAAAAAACGTGCTAAAATTCAAAAAAAGGAACGAGGCGGCATGGAATTATCGCCCGGTAAGGAGGAGAACGATGTCAGAAGAAAAAAAGGGAATTGCGGATGCAGAAAACAGCGGAACAGCAGAGACGATGGCGGATTATGCAAGGGAGCTGGAAGCTTCTTTCCGTACGATCCGGGAGGGCGATGTGATTTCCGGAACCGTTATCGATGTGCGGGAAACCGGCGTAACGCTGGATCTCGGTTATTATGCGCCTGCGGTTATTAAAACAGAGGATTTGAGCAAGGATCCGTCGTTTTCCGTGCTGGCGGATATCCATGTCGGAGATACGCTGGAAGGAACTGTTGTCAAAAGAGACGATGGAGCCGGCAATATCCAGATGTCCTGCGTAGAAGCAGCAGAGACACTCGGCTGGGACAGACTCAAACAGTATCAGGAAGAAAAGACGATTCTCAAGATAAAGGTAAGCGAAAGCGTCAATCAGGGCGTAACTGCTTATGTGGAAGGAATCCGCGGATTTATCCCGGCGTCCCAGCTGGCACTGGATTATGTGGAGGATACGACGGAGTTTGTGGGGAAAACGCTGGAAGTGCGCGTGATTACGGTGGATTCAGACCGCCAGAAGCTTGTGCTGTCCGCAAAGGACGTCCTGAAAGAAAAGGAAGCGGAGCGCCTGAACCATAAAATCTCCATGATTGTGCCTGGTACAGTTGTAGAGGGACGCGTGGAAAGTCTGATGCCATACGGTGCATTTGTGGATCTTGGCGATGGATTAAGTGGTTTGGTACACATTTCCCAGATCAGCCAGAAGCGCCTGAAAAAGCCTTCAGAGGTGCTGACAGTCGGGGATACCGTGCGGGCAGTTGTTTTAAATACGAAGGACAACCGGATCAGCCTGAGTATCAAGGCAGCAGCCGAGAGCGCAGAGCCGGACGAGCTGGAAGAAAAACAGGCGGAAGAGTACAGCTCGAATGAGGCGGTCGGAACCTCGCTGGGCGACCTGCTGAAAGGGTTAAAGCTGTGAGCCAGCCGTTGACAGGCCAGATCTTTTGTGCTACTGTAAACGTATGAAGCTGCAGTCAGATACGGCGGCAGCCGGATATTGAAAAAGAGAATGCAAAGACGGAGAGAGTACATCCGGGGAAGCTTTACAGAGAGGACTTTTGAATGCAGCCCGATACAGGCGGCAGGAAGCTGAGAGAAGTCGGGAAGAAGCGGATGGAACATGGCTCCCGAGCGGCGCACCGAACCGGAGAGGTAAGGCTGCGACAGGTCCGCCTGTTATAGCGGAAGGGTCTTGCACCAAATGGCGCAGCACCCGATAAGATATACTTTGTGAGAAGTATATGAACAGAAGTGGTACCGCGAACGATTCGCCTTCTTGTTGTGGCTTTTTAGCTGCAATGAGGAGGCGCTTTTTGTTGCGACATTAAGGAGGAAGTATGAGCAAAGGAAAATTTTACATGACAACTGCCATTGCGTATGCATCGGGCAAACCGCATATCGGCAATACCTATGAAGCAGTTCTGGCAGACAGCATCGCGCGGTTTAAGAGAAAAGACGGATATGATGTCTTTTTCCAGACCGGAACAGACGAGCATGGACAGAAAATTGAATTAAAGGCAGCGGAAGCGGGCGTAACACCTCAGGAATACGTAGATAAGGCTTCTGCAGAAATCAAGAGAATCTGGGATCTGATGGGTACTTCTTATGACAAGTTCATCCGTACGACAGACCCGGATCATGAAAAACAGGTACAGAAAATTTTCAAGCGCCTGTATGATCAGGGCGATATTTACAAAGGCTCTTATGAAGGAATGTATTGTACGCCATGTGAATCCTTCTGGACACAGTCCCAGTTAAAGGACGGAAAATGTCCGGACTGCGGCAGAGAAGTGAAACCTGCAAAGGAAGAAGCATATTTCTTCAGAATGAGCAAATATGCGCAGCGCCTGATCGACCATATCAACAGCCATCCGGAATTTATCCAGCCGGTATCCCGCAAAAACGAGATGATGAACAATTTCCTGCTTCCCGGACTGCAGGATCTGTGCGTTTCCAGAACCTCTTTCAAATGGGGCATCCCGGTTGATTTCGATGAGAAACACGTTGTTTATGTATGGCTGGATGCGCTGACCAACTATATTACCGGTATCGGCTACGATGCGGAAGGCAACAGCAGCGAGCAGTATAAAAAGCTCTGGCCGGCTGATCTGCATCTGATCGGAAAAGATATCATCCGTTTCCATACAATTTACTGGCCGATTTTCCTGATGGCATTGAATGAGCCCCTGCCCAAGCAGGTATTCGGTCATCCCTGGCTGCTGCAGGGCGACGGCAAGATGAGCAAATCCAAAGGAAACGTGCTGTATGCGGATGATCTGGTAGATTTCTTCGGCGTGGACGCAGTCCGCTATTTCGTACTGCATGAGATGCCGTTTGAAAATGATGGCGTAATCAGCTGGGAGCTGATGGTGGAACGGTTAAATTCCGATCTCGCCAATACGCTGGGCAACCTGGTAAATCGTACGATTTCCATGAGCAACAAGTATTTCGGTGGCGTTGTAGCGGATAAGGGCGCAGCAGAGGCAGTTGATGAGGATCTGAAAGCAGTTGTAACCGGAACCTACGATAAGGTTGCGGCAAAGATGGAAGGCTGGAGAGTCGCAGACGCGATCACCGATATTTTTACGCTGTTCAAGCGCTGCAACAAATATATCGACGAGACAGAGCCGTGGGTGCTGGCAAAAGACCCTGCAAAAGCAGACCGTCTTGCTACCGTATTGTATAACCTGACAGAGAGCATTGTAATCGGTGCGTCCCTGCTGGAGCCTTATATGCCGGGTACTGCGGAAAAGATCGCAGCCCAGCTCAATACTTCCCTGCGCAGCTTCGAAGAATGCACGACCTTCGGCGGCTATATATCCGGCAGTAAAGTTACAGAGAAACCGGAAATCCTGTTCGCAAGACTGGATGTAAAGGAAGTTCTGGAAAAGGCAGCAGCGATGTTTGAGGCGCGTAAGGCACTGACGGAAGAGGCTGAGGAAGAAAAAGAAGAGGACGTGATGGAGCTGACGAAAAAGCCGGAGATCACCTTTGAAGAGTTCGAAAAGATGCAGTTCGCGGTTGGCGAAATTATCAAATGCGAACCGGTTCCGAAGTCCAAAAAGCTTCTCTGCTCCCAGGTAAAAATCGGGAAAGAAGTAAAACAGATCGTTTCCGGAATCCGCGCACATTACACGGCGGAAGAGATGGTAGGCAAAAAGGTTATGGTTTTAGTGAACTTAAAGCCTGCAAAGCTCGCCGGTGTTCTGTCGGAAGGCATGCTGCTGTGTGCAGAGGATGCCGAAGGCAATCTTGCACTGGTAACACCGGAGAAAAATATGCCTGCCGGAGCAGAGATCTGCTGACGGTTAGAGTTGACCGGAACTTTATATAATGTTAATATAAAAATGTGAGGGCCGCAGAAGAAAATTTGCTGTGAAAAAGCAGCAGGATTTTTCTTGCTGCGGCTCTGTCTGTAAACGGAGGCATGCGGCTGTTTCCGGGAAAAGAGGGGAAAACGAAACGGGGGAACGGGATATGAAAAAAGAAGAAATTTTTTTCCTGTCAAGAGATGGTAAAACGAAGATTCATGCAGTAAAATGGATACCGGAGGGTAAACCGGTCTGTATCCTGCAGATCGTGCACGGTATGGCGGAATATATCGAACGATATGAGCGTCTGGCCTTAGTGCTGACCAGGCAGGGGATTCTGGTGACCGGGGAGGATCATCTGGGACACGGAAAGAGCGTCGGGGAAAACGGGATCTACGGCTATTTCTGCGCGCATGATCCGGCGACGGTGGTAGTTCGGGATGTTCATCGTCTCAAAAAAATGGTGCAGGAGCAGTACCCCGGTGTTCCGTATCTGTTATTGGGACATAGCATGGGGTCTTTCATCCTCCGCAATTACCTGAGCCGTTACGGCAGCGGAATTGACGGAGCGATCGTGATGGGAACCGGTATGCAGCCGAAGGCGGTTTTAAATGCAGCCAAAGCAGTGACGAAGCTTCAGAAGGCTTTTTTAGGGGATACGCATGTGAGCCGTCTGTTGGACAAAATGGCATTTGGAAGCTATCAGAAAAAGATTACAGACGGCGTTGGAAGCATGGATTGGCTGTCCCGGGACAAAAAAGAGGTTCAAAAATATCTGGATGATCCACGGTGCGGCTTTGTCTTTACAGTCAACGGGTTTGAGACGCTGTTTGAACTGATCGGCAGGCTTCACGACCCGGAAAGCATTCATAAAATTCCCAAAGAGCTTCCGGTTCTGTTTGTCGCAGGACAGGAGGATCCGGTCGGCAGCTATGGCAAAGCGGTTCTGGAGGTTGCAGAAAGCTTTCAAAACAGCGGGATGACGCAGGTGGAGTGCAAATTATATCCCGGTATGCGCCATGAGCTGGTCAATGAAATTGGCCGGGAAGAGGTGGATGCAGACCTTTTAAAATGGATTTTAAATACAGCCCGGGTGGCTGGGCAGAGTTTTTAGGAAATGCAGTTTTAGGTTTCATTTGTCGCTTAAGCGGCAGAATGCGAGGAGAATATGAAGAAAACAGGGATTGCAGCAATGATGTTATCGACGGCGATTGCAGTATCCGGCATCACTGTACCGGTCTGTGCAGCACCGGGACAGACGGCGGAGAGCGCGCAGATGCAGGAACAGCCGCAGACAGAGACAGAGCCCGCCAAATCCATCAGCGATGAGGATTTTGCAAAGCTGCTGGATTTTGTAAAAGAAAAGTGGGACGCAGGCGAGCTGGATAACGCAGAGGATATCAAAGCTGCGATCAGCGAGGGAGAAAAGGAGTTCGGCGTTTCCCTTGACGAGAGCACGAGAACGACGCTTGCTTCCGCGCTCCAGCAGTTAAACGGGATCGGCTTAAACCATGAGACGGTCATTGCGCTTGCACAGAAAATGTATGAAAGCTACGGTGATACGCTGGTAGAAAACCTTTCGGATGCGCTGCAGGAGCAGCTTGCAGGTCCTCTCGGCGAGACGATTCAGGAACAGCTGATCGAACCTGCAAAAGAGACTGTGATGGAGACTGCCAAAGCGATTGCAGCTAACACAGCGCAGCATTTCTGGCAGGACCTGAAGCAGAGCGTGATCGATTTCCTGAACCATGTTTTCCAGAAAGGGAAAAACTGACGCCAGATTTTCCTGATATAGACAGCTAAAAAATGATCTAAAACCGCACGAACGGTTTTTGATAAATTTTGACAACAAGAGAAGAGAGGAATGTATGAATGAAGCTTTTTAACCTGGACAGCCCGGTCATGGTCTTTTTGAGCAAGGTTGCCAACCTGATGATCCTGAACGTGCTGACAATCATCTGCTGTATTCCGATTTTTACGGCAGGAGCGGCGATTACGGCACTGTATTATGTGACGATCAAAATGGCGAGAGGGGATGACCCGTATATCATAAAAGGATATTTTAAGTCCTTTAAAGAGAATTTTAAGCAGGCGACGATCATCTGGCTGATTATGCTCGTTGTGATTGCGATTATCGCAGTGGACTGGAGAGTCACGCTGGTGATGATGACAGGAAGCAGTGCAAAGATCATGAAAACGGTGCTGTTTATCGTATCCTTCCTCCTGCTGCTGACCGGCCTTTATATTTTCCCGGTTTTGTCCAGATTTGACAACACTGTAAAAAATACCTTCCGGAACGCGTTCCTGATCAGCTTTATGAACCTGCCCAAGAGCGTACTGATCGTGATCATCCATCTGATTCCGGTTGCTTTATTACTGGTAACGATCCAGGCTCTGCCGTTTCTGTTCCTTCTTGGAGTCCCTGCAGTCGCATATTTCAGCAGTCTGCTGTATGTCGGGATCTTCAAACGCTTTGAGCCTGAAGAACAGGTACAGGATGGCGAGAACCTGGCTCCCCTGTCCTTTATCGTAGAGGAAGAGCAGGCAAAGCAGGCGGCACTGGAAGCGGAAGCAGCGGCAAAAACAGCAGAATCCGCAGAAAACAAGACAGAAACAGATGCTGTTGAAACCGAAAATCAGATTTAACCAAACAGCGCTTTGGCAAAGTGCATAGATAGAAACGATACGTTTTGTTCAAAACGCTGATGAGCTTTTGGAGTTAAAATCTTTTTTGGCAGATTCCACAAGCTTCTCCAAAAAGTTTGTGGAATACTGGTATAGCCAAAATCGGGCATTTTCGGTATACTAGATCTAGATTCAATCGAGAAAGCTCGAGATTAAATTTTCAGGGAGGCAAAATAATGGCAAGCTTATCTTTAAAGAACATTTGCAAAGTGTACCCCAATGGTTTTGAGGCTGTTAAAAACTTCAACCTCGAGATCGCAGATAAAGAGTTTATCATTTTCGTAGGCCCTTCAGGTTGTGGTAAGTCCACTACCCTTCGTATGATCGCTGGTCTGGAAGATATCTCTTCCGGTGAACTGAAGATCGGTGACAGAGTGGTTAACGATGTAGAGCCTAAGGACAGAGATATCGCGATGGTATTCCAGAACTACGCTCTGTATCCTCATATGACCGTATATGATAACATGGCATTCGGTCTGAAACTGAGAAAAGTTCCGAAAG
>OKRW01002301.1_pt1 | contig 14022 bp, 15 predicted proteins | sample 1601151 | NCBI WGS metagenome assembly OKRW01 (sample SAMEA3541471, study PRJEB24748) | human gut metagenome | biome: human gut; feature: human-associated habitat; material: faeces | place: China | collected 2012 | reverse complement strand
GGAGTGGGAATGAAAGTTAAGAACAAGCCTTGACACAGTTTAATTTACACCCCCTGGTACCGATTACACCGCTACGCTTGGTACCGATACAGCGCTATCGTCAACTACAGGACGACGATATGGCTGAACAAAGTAGCGTACTTTGGTTGGCACGATAAACTCCTGCACCTTGCCTTGGTAAACAATTACATATTCATCCTCATGTCCTATGTAGCCTTCAGGCCAAAGTACCTTTTCCTCCAAGCGAGGCATATCCTCAGGTATAGGATTTCGCCCATGCCCCTTCTGTTCCTTCTGGCTATTCAAAAGCTTCTTTATAGCCTTGCGCTTGCGATATTCCTCACAGAATTCACGGCACTCCCGGTAACGTTTCTTTTCCTCATCAGTGAACTCAACTGATGCCATTACCTTATCATAGATGGTATCACGTTCTTCCTTACTAAAGACTACCCGCTCACGCTTTTGAGTAAATATCATCCTGACAAGAGAGGCTATCTGCTCGGACTTCGACTTGTTTTTAGCTTCAACCTTGGCCAGTTTATCCTTGATCTCATCCGTCAAAGACCCATGCGCTTCCTTTGCCGCAAGCTGATACTTCTAACAGTTCCTGACCTTTGGAAGAATCCTTGTCACCAAGGGCGATGAACGCCTGCATGAACATGTCAAACATATCAGCCAAACGATTCAGCGCAGTTTTCTCGAAACGGGTTTTAGCTGCAGACATCTGCTGGCGAACCTGTTCACTTACATTTTGGGCGATTGTCTCCGCTTTCTTATCTACATCAGACTCACGCTTATCCAAAGCCTTATTACGTTCCTCCAATTCCTTGGTCTTATCGATACATCGGGATTCGAAAAACCCTTTGAAAAGGGTCATTGGGATTCCCGAATCGACCTCATGAACTTCGCTTGAATAAATTGCGGCACTTTCCATGCCATTTTCAATTGTTTTTAGAAAACATCACTATGAGAACCAGTATTAGTCATCACTAAAACTAGCTCATCATTATATTGTTTCCATATCAACAGCCAATCTGGCATAATATGACATTCCCAACTTCCCGCATATTGCCCAGATAGTTTATGCGGCTTATATTCAGGAGGTAATTTTCCAGTCTCTTCAAGTAATCGAATTACTTTCTTTAGCTTTTCCATTGGAAGATTACGTTTTTTACAACGCTTTACATCCTTTTCAAAGCGACTGGTAGCTATGATTCTGTATTTCATATTCCCAACTTTTCAAACATATCATCAACACTTTCATACTCCGTCACTCTACCATGACGAATATCATCCATTGCTTCTTCTATCCCTGACATGCTTTTCTGATGATTAGGAACAATCACAACGCCTTTCATTGCCTCAAGAACTTTCTTGAGGCCAGCCATAACACTATTATCTTCCACTTGTATAGTTAATGTTGCCATAACCTATAAATTTAAACGTTAAACTTTTCCGCAAAAGTACGCTTTTTTATTGAAACCACCAAGAAAAAAGCCGAAAATCTGCAAGTTATCAGCCAATTACCTTCAAATCCCCCAAATATAAATAGCTAACTATTAGTAAATCACCGTTAGAACGTAACTACTGATTTTCAGCAGTTAGCACATCCAACATTTTTCTAAAAAAAGCATATTATTATTGGTATTGCTAGAGCTACCACTTAGGCTGCCTCGGCATTCACCTTTTTTTCCGAGTTATAATTACATGAGATTAGGGACATGATAAGATTATCAAATACTATATCCATTCGTTTTTAGAAATTCATGATATTTACGAAGTTCCTCTTTACTCTGCATTAAGTTCAACATAATGTCATCTATTGAGATAGAACTCTTACCTCCTGAGATTTCTCTTCTGACAATCAACATGAAATCAAGCAAAGGTTTAAAAACATCACTACCATCTGAATTTGGAGTGCATGAGCAGAGATATTCTGTAAAGGATCTAAACGCATCATCAGAACCATATACAAATAAATCTTGCTTGACTTTCAACAACTCATGGAACCTGTCAGTCGAACTTACTATCTTATTTTGTCTTCCTTCTTCTAATAGGGTAAAAACTATATTTACAGCGTCATAATAAGCCTTGTACTTTTTGTCAGACACATAGCTTTCAAGTATTTTTCTCAGCTCTGTCCGCATCTGCCATTTACAAGTCATTATAGCTACAGCAATAGCAACTATAGATGTCAAGATCGGAACTATCCATTCTTGCAAATTATCCATATTACATCAACTACCCTTTCTTTAGAAAATAAACAATACATGATGTTTCCACAGCTCCATTACCTGCTGCATTTTGTCCTCCTATATCATAGCCTTTGATACCTAATAAGCCCTCCACTTGTTTAGCAACTTCAACATTTGCACAAACATAAGCACGAACATGGTCACCTTCGATGGGGAAATCATCTCTACGATGTTGATCCATGCGTATATCAACATCGTTTGTTATTCCACAATAAAATGATTTATTCAAATTTTCAGATTTAAAATATATGTATCTATGTTGCTCCATCAGTTTGGCAATTTCCTCAGCTGAAATTCTTTTAACATCAGTATAAGTATATTGGCAGTCATCACTCTCCATATGCAAAAGCAATTGCTGAATCATATATTTTTGAGAATTGTCATTACTTATATTGGTAACTATGTCGTGTAAATGCTTCTTGATTTGATGATCTTTATAGCTATCGCCTACATTCAAATAGCGTACGGAGATGGGACTATAGGCTTCTGTCATAAATGAAGAAATGAATTCTCTACCCTCTTTTGCCTCTCCACTATAAATATCAAGGGATTCTTCGTGCAGTTTTATCACACCTAGCAATGTTTTATCCCAAGTCGTTAAAGACTGATATAAAACATAAAAAACGTTTTCATTCTTATTGTCTGACCAATAAGATATAGGTTTATCCAATCTAGAAATCTTCATATTGTCATTTTAAATTATCAGCCAACCCCTACTTTAACAAGTAAGGCATATTTTATATTCAACTTTTTTTATTAAACTTCGAAACTACATTTTTTCTCTCATCATCATTCAGGAACTTAAACATAGTATGAGCGAATATCTTGTAATGGTTTCTGTTTGCCAAAATGAACTCGGGAATATTCTCCAAGAAAGAATACTCATCCATATTTTCCTTGAATGTATAGACTCGCTTCTTATCCATGCCATTTCTAGAGATGCTATCATAGAACAACAAAGCCAATTCCTCATTGGTCAGTTGCGCTTGGATAAAATTCAAATAACCAATGGCAACATCCTTTTGTTTTTCACCTCCCCATTGATGAATGACAAAAGTTATCAAATTATGAATATAACGGAAGAAGAAACCTGCATTACAGCCTTGACTCTCCACATATTCATCATAAGCATGACCTAAATCATACATGGCGGTTTCTAATTCTGTCTTTTGATAATTGTCTTTTAACAAAATCGTCATTGCTTCTTTAAAGTCTGTCTCTTTGTCTAGTTTGTGATCATAGAAATCAACAAACGAATGATAAAACTCAAAAAGATTCTTAGACTTTAGCTTAGAATTAAGACAAATTTGTTGGTTCACCTCTGTTCTTACTTGATAGAGCATGGACATGATATTAAAGAATGTTCCTTCAAATCTTTGACGATAGGCATCTAACTGATTTTTTTCAAATTGAACTTGCTGCACACGAAAGGTAACAAACAAAAACAATGTTGATATAAAAGCAAGTATAGTGCCAATGGTTCCGGAAATAAAGTCACCAACATTAGACGACAACTGGGATTTCACAGTTTCCTGTACGTCAGTAAATGTAGAATATAGGTATATGTAATAGAAGAAAATTCCAACACATACAAATCCTAGAATACCAGCCGCCCATAAAATAATCTTATATGTTCTTCCCATAACTCTATGAATCTAAATATGATAAAACTTGATGGGCTTGCTCATTAAGAGAAGCATAAGTTGGATACCCTGTAGCGCCTTCATATTTAACCCTATTAGTGACATCTACATTCATACCCATATTGGTAATATTGGCAACAGATAACATTCTTGTTTTTCCATTGAATGATACCTCAAAGGCTACATCTTGACATTCATAAGCATCTATCTTGCAAGTTTCACCCTTATCTTTTTCTTTTTTCAGTTTTTCAAAGAGTGTTTCAAATCCAGGAATATAGTTATTCTTGGGTGCGACGAAAGACACTTCTGTTGCACAACCTGCAAACATCTGCTGCTTGGCAGTACCACTTACTGCATTATTTTTTATCCCTTTCAAGATAACTCGTTTAGCACCACCAACAGACTCCATGTTTAACTTCAAGACCTTTGGCATCAGATAAGGTCTAAGCACAAGCGTATATTCCTCAGACAGGGCATTGCTCAAAAACTCTCTTAATGCTTTTTCCAAAACGGTGACAATACCATTTTGACCTATTCTTTCCACTAACAGAAAGCATTCTTCTGTATTAGGCTTATGATAAAACATAAAGTAGAAAGGTCTCAAGCTAGCATCTTCTTTTTTCTTAACATACTTAGATCGACCAGTTTTGATTTCTATTATATCTTCCTGTGTTCCATACTCACCGCTTTCTATAATTCCATCAATAAATGTCGTATGGCGATGATATTCCCAGCAGGCATCACCTATTCTCCGCAGCCTACTTACTTTTTTAGCTTGCTCATCATTGTAAAGGGCTAACTCAACATCTTGCTTCCAAGACAAAAATAGCTGATCAACTAAACTCAGAAAGTCCTTTCCATGATCAAAACTAGATAAGTTTTCCAAATCTTTATTTTTAAAGCGCTTATATAAAGTAATACAGTAGACACTTAAACTGATAGTATTCATAGTTTGAAAATATTATACTCATTTTACAATCGAGAACCTTAATCTAAAAATTCTTTATCTGACATAAGAAACTAATTTGTATAAATCTACATTGATATCGAATGGAGAATCGAAGTCTTTCAGCATTGCATTCTTTGTATCTTTCTCTGAGAGTTTGGCATGTTCTGTAGGAATCTTTCAATCGATACCGAGGGTGTCATCGAGAATTGAAATACCTCCACCAGCCTCTGGATGATAGAACTCATCGCACTTATATAGGAAGACGGCTGTTTCTGAGAGTACGGCGAAACCATAAGCAAAACCCTTTGGGATGAAGAACTGGCGATGATTTTCTTCTGTCAGTTCTACTGCCACATGCTTGCCATAAGTAGGGGAGCCTTTGCCCTAAAGGGCTGCCGATATTTGTTTACGCAACAGAGTTGCGATTATTTGTCGGCTGGCGCATCATCAAGATTCTATCAATCTGCCGCTCTCACGCAAACGTTTCTTGAAACCCTGCATCACAGTATCAGCCCATTCATGAACGTTTTCTTTCATCACCTGTTTTTGCTTTTCATTAAAACCGGAATAGGCTATCTGTTGCTCTATACATGTCTGAGCCGTTTCCTTAGCTAAGTCCAGGGTATGTTCTGTACTTTTCCATTTGTTAGTTTCTCGCCCAATTGGGCGTAGAAGTAGCCTTCAAAAAAGGCTATACAATATTCTTTTGCTGTCATACCGCTTCCTATTTTTTATCAATGAAATCAATCCATTCATAACCTAAAATGCCAACCATATATTTTTACTAACGTACGCAAGACGGCCCTAAGAGACTGCTTACCTATACATTATCTTTATCCCAAAGCCAGTTAAACTCTTTAGTATATGCAGAGGCTTTCTTTACATCGTTTTTATCTACAGAAATTTCTTCATTGTTCTTTGTCTCTGCTGCAGATGTCCAATTATACGAACCATGTATCGTAATATTGTTGTCTATCACACAATATTTATGATGCATAATTCCTTTTCGTTCCGCTCTTATTGCCTTATGTTCGAATGGATTTAAATCAACCCCATGCTTTTGGTTTGTATAGTTGGCATCAATTATAATACGAACTTTACAACCTTCTTTTTTCTTTTCCAATAGCTTTTTCTGAAGAGTATCATTTGTGAACCATGCCACACAGACATCGATTGTTGCGATGGCTTCATCTAAAGCAGCAAGTATCTTCGCCTCTATATTTTTGAATTCGACAGCTGATATTATTTCTGTTTTTACTTCCGTCACTCCAGAGAAATAACTATTCAGGGATTTCTTAACCTCTTTATCCAGAGTATCAATGTCGACCATTGGTTTAGGATATATAGTTAAAGTATCGCCTGGATGTAATTTACTCTCAGACACAGTTATGTTGACAGCCTTTACCTCTTTTAATGCCAAGATTATTTCTTGTGTTTTCTTAGCCTCAGAATCATCCAAGAAAAAAACTTTTAAGTAGTACTTTGAGTCTGGAGCTTCTCTTATTTCTGTTGAAAATTTATTGTTTGCCATAAATGTATTCTGTCTATAAAAGGATTAATTCAAAGAAATAACTATTTCCCTCATCTTGTCAATGGATGATTTTAATTCCTCAAAAGAATAAGGAGCATTCAGATGATTTTCTGGATGATGAATTTTATTACGAATATACGTCTGTAACGTAAAAGATTTCTGAGAAGGATTTCCGTTCTTCTTTATTTTCTCCCAGGTTTTGTCTTTTACACACCCTTTTGTTACAAGCCAGTTATCAAATTGGTCTTCCGTACTATTTTGACCATCTTCATCTATAGCTATCGCTTGAAGATGACCAAACAGTTCGTCATGATATTCCTCAGAATATTCACCAAACGCTGAATAATTAATTTCGTTCAGTGATGGAAAAGCTAAACATGAAGGAGTTACACTTCGTACATTCTTATCATTATTAACTTCTTCAACTAATCTCAGATTACCGAAACTCATCATCTTCACGACATGAGAACTATGTGTTGTCATGATAATCTGAGCATGTGGGTTAGTTGCTATCTGCTTAAAAGAATCAATCAGCATCCGCTGATGATGTATATGTTGAGACGTCTCAGGCTCTTCAATAGCATAAATGATGTCACTATGATCAGAATCATGCATCATTCTTTCTGCTTTAGCTCTAAAGAAGTTCAAAAGTATCAATCGCTTTACTCCACTACCTCGTTTGTTGATTTCAATATCATTATCACTTGTGATAGACACATTTTTAAAGACATCTGCCCATTTGAGAGACTCAACTGATGGAATTGAAGGATTCAGTGTTTGCGCTATTTCTGGATTCATTTCTCCAATTTTACCTAATGTAGCAGAAGTAACGGTTTGTAACTTATTCCTAACTTCATTAGCCACCTCTGTCAGTTTATCCAATATAGCTTCTTCTGAGAATATCTCCTTGACAGCCTCTTTCAAAGGGTCTTGCGCTTCTTTGTCTTTATCGCTATTACTTCTGTCAGACTGGAACAATGAATATATAGGCATATACAAGTCTAACTTTTGCCAAATGTCTTTTAAACCATCGCCTGTCGTGTCTATTTCACCTTCTTCTAATTGGAGGTCATTTGCATAATGGTTCCAAATAGCCTTTCTTAAAAGTGCTTTCTTTGTTCTATCTGAGCAATCCAAACCATTTGCTTTCTTCTTTAGGTCAGCAATTTTCTGAAGGAGAAGATCATTGCAGTTTGGATTTGTAGGATGATTTGCCTTGATATAGATTTTGGGCTTTCCTGCTGCTTGATATTTCTTTACGACAGTTAAGCAACCATTGCTATCCAAAAGCATCTCATCTTGCAATGTCGTTGATACCGTATCGTCTATAATAATGGAATCAGGGAGATTGTCAAATACAGCTGTGAAAATTGTTTCTGTATCGCCATTAATTATTGCATCCTTGTTTACGTCAGCTAGCTCAATAGGGCTAACAGCACTCTTATCGTTGAAAAATATATCCAACGCTTCTAATATGGTAGATTTACCTATATCATTGCGACCGACAAATACTGTCAAGTCACTCATATTTATACGAACTTCATTCCGATAACCTCGGAAGTTCTTCAATGAAAATGATTTCAGTCTCATTTCTTCTTGATTTATCCAATTAAACTTTCAAACATCTCACGAATGTCTGCTTTTTCTTTTTCGTATTTCTTGTAGAACTCACTATGGTCATATGGCTCTGTATCAGAGTCATCATCCTCTTGCAATTCCGTAATGCGCTTCTCTGCATAATCATATATATTGGCTGTGTTCCAATGCGGAACGAAAGAGGACAATTCTGATATTTGCCCCTTTAATTCATCAACTTCCCCCTCGTAGGTACAATTATCAATATCCCATTGAATTTGACTTTCCATGTTCTGCAAATATGCATCATCGGTTATTGATACAGTACTACAGCCATGTTCATCTCCAAATTTTAGATACGACACATACTCATCTGTATTATTTGCGCTTTCACGCATATCATAATATAGGGCTTGTTTGTCAAAATGTTCTATATTGTTACCTACAATATCTAAAACTTCCAACCTATCATCCATAGAGTAATTCATATCTGCGAAATCCTCTTCTGACAAAGCTAACAGATTAACATTTAAAATGTTCTGGTCTTTCAAGGCTGGCATATTCACATACAATGTCGTTAAACACCCAAACAGATCAAATGGTTTATATTCTATTTCGTGCTTATCATCCATGCGGACAATACTTGTTCGTATCTTTCCAGTTGCAGGATTAAGCATTTCTGTAAATTTGTCAGCTAAACATTTCTGCAATTCTCGCTGAATTCTTATCTTATTATGCTCATCAGTAGTGGTATATTGCTCATACAACTGCTCAATATAGATTGAGCTAGCAATCAGTTTTTCCAACAATTCAGGGCGACCCGTCATGTGGTCAACCAAAAAGTCATGAATAGAAGGATTAAAGAAATCAACGAAATGGCTTTCATCACTCATCTTTATCTTAATAAAACTCCCATCCAATGTTTTTAATGACTGCATCCAAAGTTTATCATCCTTAGACAATGCATAAATATCTTTTGTAGAATCACAGAATACTTCGAAAGCTTCTCTCCAATCCTTCAACAAACAAGGTCGGTGAAGTGTGACTAAGACTATCAGCGCATATTGGCTTAATGCATCTAGTTTGTTAAAAGCCATTTCCCAAACAGAATTTGGATGGTCAAAAACATACCAAAATGTACGATAAAATTCATCGGGGCATTTATCTTTCCACTCTTCATGATTAATGAAGGCTTCTATCACGCGTGGATTGAAGTTTTTGTGGTTTATCAGATAAAAGTAATTGTAGTCATGTTTCAGGAGATTACGCAAACAATCCTCTGGTATATTCGAATACGCCAAATGATTGTACAGAATCTCTGCTTTAATCCTCTGAGTATATGAACCGAGGTCAACCACGCATTTGGACAAATCTAAATTGTTTGTCTCAAACTTCTCATAATATAGTTTGGCATCTTGCAAAATATATTCTCTTGTTGTCAATATCAATAATTTATCCTTAGCCTTACGAATATGTCGAATAAACAGAATCAACTTGGATTCAAATCCCTTTTCTCCATGTTCAAAGAATGTATTTCCTAAGAAATCATCGAAGAAGAATATCTGTTTCTTGCCGTCTTCCAGCAAATCCATCGCATTGTCCAAATCATTAGTGATGCAGACGAACTCGTCATAATCAGTTCCTAACTTTTGGAAAACCAATTGTCTTGCCAATGTTGTCTTGCCTATGCCAGGAATACCAGATATGATAACATAGTGATACTGGAGGAGTTTGTCCATTGCTTGGTCAAAACTTTTGTTCATGACATATTTCTTGGATTCATCAAAACATGCCTGATATTCCAATTTTGACCAATTCACAACACGTTTATTTATGATTTGTTCCATTACTGCTGTACTGCACAACCAAAGTTTGTAATATTGTTTCTCTATATCTGCATGCTGATCCAAGAGGTTGTTCAAATCATCTCTTCCAAAAATATCTTCCGTACTTAGTATATAGGGATGAAACATCTGCTTGATTTCTTCCTTGTTAGCAGGTGTCAGTCCTACTGTTGTAGATATATAATATTGAGTAGGGGATAAAGCCTTAACTTTGTCTACTTCCTTAGCAAGTTCTCTTTTTAGGGAAGAATACTCCTTATAGCGCTTGCATTGGATAATTGTAGAACTATCCTTTATACCTGCGCATCGCAAATCTATTCCTCCGTCACGTCCAGATGTAAAACTCTCTATATAACATCCAAGATGTTTTTGTAAGAGATCTCTTGTGAGACGCTCAAATTCAGAGGCAGAGAGAATCAGAAAATCGTAATTGTTCATTTGTTTTGGAGAAAAAACATTTTCCCAACCTTAATAATTTTAAGGTTTGTCTATATCACCTCACTCACGCTCACCTCATCCATAATCTTGCACCACAAGTCTTTGGTCATGGAGATGGTGGGGGAGACGCTGAATTTATTCAACTACTCTTCTACAACTTCGAAGTCTTCCTTATGCACGCCACGGATAGCTACAGCTCGTCCACCGAAGTCGAAGACGAGCTGGCGGTCACGGTCTATGCGGACAATGTAGCCTTCATAGTCTTTGAATGGTCCTGAAAGGACACGCAACTTCACGTGGTCTTTGGCAAACTTCTCAAAATCATCACGAAGGAATGTTACCTGCTCCGGATGGGTCTTCATCACATTCATAAAGGGCTGCATAATGGAGTCCTTGATGGATGCAGGTCGTCCTAAACTGCGGTCTTTGACTAAATGATATTGGGGAAAATAATCTGCAAGAAATTCTTGTAGGTCCTTCACGGTACCTTGCAAGAAGACAAGTCCGCTGACAGATTGCTCCAAAGTCTTTTTCACTCCTTGTTGCTTTTCTTCATCCTTGTAGGAATAACGAAGGGTTTTATGAATGAAATAAGGTTGTTTGGTATTTTTCTCGTCAGCATTAAATTTTTCAAGCCATTTCTCCATCCCTTTAGCTGCCATGTGAAGAATAAAAATATAGCTCCATGAAGTGGGGTTGGTGGAAGGGTCTTCTTTCTTTCTGATCCGTTTACGTCGGGATATTCCTTCTACACTCGGATCCGAAAGTCTTTCAGCCCCGATAACGTGGATGCCCTTTGGTAAGCGTTTGCTTACGTCGGCTGTAGAAGGTGAATTCAAGCAATCCTGCGTCATATTCTCGTTCTACTTTATGTCCTCAGCTGCAACCATACATGATGGTTGTGGAAGCCTGGTCCATTTCTTATGATTATGCATAATCTTATATAAATGAGTATTAGCCATACAGCCTCTACACATGTAGCTTTATTTTACATCTTTTGCGCTTTCTTCTTAGAAGAGAGTAATCTGGTTACAAAAGTACGAAAAATAGTTGGATTACGTGTCTATTTTTTATATTTTCTGTGTCCTTCCCCAAAATTTAACACAAATGTTTAGCAAATCTGCCTAGGGTGATTCCTGTAAATGGCAGATTTGCACTTATTTTGGCAGTTGTTGCCCTTTTCTAAGAAGAAAGGGCGAAGTTTGCTAAAAATTTTACCCCATCAATCCGAAATGGGGTAAACATAACGATTTGTTTACAACTCTTTTGAGATCGTTTTTATAATCCGCTTGTTGGCTTCATTGATGGTTGCTACGTCTAATGACTGCAAGTAAATCTGTGTGGTCTTATAGGAGTTGTGTCCCATGCCCTGGCTGATGGTGGCTATTGGGATGTTCATGTGCAAGGCTACGCTTGCCCATGTGTGGCGTGCCACATAGGTAGTGAGCGGTATCTTCAAGCCTACCATCTCACCGATTTTCTTCAGGTTGTAGTTGGTGTTGTGCTCCACCTTGCGGTATGCCGTGTATGGAGAGGATTCTTTGCCTGTCAAGATGGGTAGCAGATAAGGGGAGTTCTTGGTCTGTTCGGCGTATTTGTCGATGATGGCTTGCATTGGTTTCATCCACTCGATGTTGAGATTTTGGTGGGTCTTGCGACGGTTGTAGCTAACCATACTACATTTCAAGTCTGTCTTCTTCAGGAACGCCATATCCACGAATGCCATTCCACGCAGATAGAAGCTGAGCAGAAACAGGTCTCGTGCCTTGTCAAGGGAGGAACCTGTTGGCAAGTCCAGGTTTTCTATCTTGCGAATATCCTTTACAGAGATGGCTCGTTTGGCAGTTCTCACGTTAGCGGTCTGCACGTGAGCAAAGATATCCTTGGCTGGCGCATGGCCTATTTCCACTGCCTTGTTGTAGAATGTGCGCAGGGTTCGCAGATAGAAGGACACGGTGTTTTGTCCGACACCTCTGTTGAACAGCCATGCCTGATACATTTCCATCATCTCGCTGGTCATCTGAGAGAAGGTGAGGTCTTCGTGATGACGAAACTCCATAAATCTGTTGGCGGCACTGACATAGTTGCTCCTGGTGCCAATGCACTGCATCTGCTCCTTCTTGGCTATCTGTTGGCGGAAGAAGGTAAAGACGCTCTGGCAGGGTGGCAGCTGCTGTATTTCTTTGTCTATGTCATCAATGGTATAAGGGATGCCCTCGGCATCCTTATCACGGATAATACGCTGCATCTGTTTCATCTCCCAATCTATCTGCGACTGGATGAGCTGTAGATGTGCCTGTCTGTTGTTGCGGTTAGAAGCAATGATAGCCGACTTCTTGTCGTTCCACTCGTCCGGAAAGACATGATAGTCGGTATTGATCCAGCGCAGGCAGCGCTGGTGAATGAGGTGATAATACAATGTGCCTTCCTTTCCCGGCACCGAGGATGCTCTGAATTTTACTTTTACTGTTGCCATAATACTAACTTTTTTATTTGTAATTCATGTTGCTTTTGGGTTATTTAAACCTTATTATATATGTAAGCAACATTATGGCAAGAATGTAGTTGTATATCACTTAATTACATTTTTCCAAGATAAAAACAGCCAATTTTATACATTTTTCCAACCCATTTTCAGGCACTTTCTTACACTTTTCCAACTTTTTGATGATAATCTGATAATACTATTACTTCACTACTGTCCGGAGTCTCAATATATAGAGGGATACCTCTTCTGAGATTTTATCCGGGCACTAGTGAGGAGAAAGAGTAAAAGCATTAAGACCTGCTTTTTTTTAAACCCCTCGAATTCGAGGGGTTTAAAAGAAGGATTATATAAACCTTCCCAAAATCGTTAAACCACAGTAGCTAAGTCGATATTCAAAAACATCATTTCAAATATTTTCTATCATCACCATCATCCTCTAATACACGCATTTGCTGGATTGCTATTTGATTAAGCTTAACCAAACGTTCACCTTGTGGCATTCCTTGATCAATAAATACCGCATTGAGATTCTCCATATTGGAAAGACAAATCAACTCGTTGACAGTTGCGTAATCACGTATATTACCCTTCTTTTCGGGATTCAAATCTCGCCACTGCTTCGCAGTCATACCAAACATTGCCACATTCAGAACATCAGCCTCATTTGCATAAATCAGAGAAGCTTGCGCAGGCGTAATTTCAGTAGGAATCAAGTTATGCTTTATCGCATCAGTATGAATGCGATAGTTGATTTTAGAAAGTTCACGCTTAGCAGACCAACCCAATTGAGCTTGTTCCTCCGCTTTTAAGCGTTGGAACTCCTTGACCATATAGATTTTAAACTCAGGACTTATCCACATCGCAAACTCAAATGCAATATCTTTATGAGCATAAGTTCCACCATATCGACCAGCTTTAGATTGAAGAGATATTGCATTAGTACGCTGTACAAAATCCTTAACACTTATTTTAAAGCGATTCAATCCCGCTTGATTTCTAATTATGGCGAATTCGCCATAATTAAAATTCGGATTGTATATCTTCTCCCAAATTCCAATATATTCCAATGTATTTCTATTACGTAACCAATCTGTTACAAAAAACTCACCATCTTTTGCTTTCATCATATCTGTTAGACAGATATAGTCCTCACCATTTAGGTTCAAAACAGAAACTTCTGTTGTATTTACAATAATTTTTGCCATATTTTGTCAATATTTGGTTTGTGCTTGCAAAATTAATAAACCTAATTTCCGCAACACTATAATTTAATATTTTTTATAAGCACCTGAGCAACAA
>OKRW01002299.1_pt1 | contig 14035 bp, 9 predicted proteins | sample 1601151 | NCBI WGS metagenome assembly OKRW01 (sample SAMEA3541471, study PRJEB24748) | human gut metagenome | biome: human gut; feature: human-associated habitat; material: faeces | place: China | collected 2012 | reverse complement strand
CTTTAGCCGGTTTTCTGCTATGGCCGCGGCTTGGGTCTGATGGTTTATTTCTTTACTTCACAGCCGCTTTTTTGGCGGTAAAGCGCTGGTAGGCGGGCAGCGGCAGCAGCACGCGGCCTGCCAGCGGCTGCACCTGCACCGACACCTGCTTGCAGGGGGCGCACTCGCCGTCCACTGTGGCAATGATGGGTCCGCGGCCATCTGCTGCCCGCAGACTGACCGATTTTGCGCGGCGGTAGATAAAGTAGGGCTTTGCGGCCTCGGTCAGCTGGCCGTTTTGAAAGTGCTGGCCGTTTTTGTACAACATCAGCAGTTTTGCAATGACCCGGCGGCTGACCTTGCGCACGATGAACACATCCAGCCAGCCGTCATCCGGCTGTGCCTCCGGCCCGGCCATAAAACCGCCGCCGTAGGCGCGGCCATTGCACACTGCGCACATCAGACAGTCCACGGTCAGCACCTCGCCGTCAATGACGTACTCCACCCTGCGGCCGATATGCCCGCACAGCTGCTGAACAATGGACAGCGCATAGGCTGCCTCGCCGCCGCACAGCGGGATGCGCCGGAACTTGGGGATGCCGTAGGCCACCTGTGCGTCCAGACCGGCGGCGCAGATGGTGGCAGAAAGCCCCAGACTGGTGCGCATCAGGTCGATGGGCACTGCCCCGCCGGCCAGCTGAGCGTCCAGATCCAGAAACTCCTCCTTTGTACCGTAGGTGCGCAGAAAGTCGTTACCGCTGCCATAGGGCAGGCAGCCCACGGCGGTCTTATCAAAGCCGTGGGCACCGGTAAGCGCCTCGTTGAAGGTGCCGTCACCACCGGCGGTAAAAATGTGAAGCTCCACCCCGGCCTTCTGGGCGGCAGCTGCGGCTGCACGGGACAGTTCCCGGGCGTGGCCTGCATGGGTGGTGACGCGGATGGTGTAGTCCTCCGGGGCAAGCCCGGCCCCGGCAGCAGCCGCCGCGATCTGCTGCGGCAGGGTGCGGGTACAGTCGGCCTTTCCGGCTGCGGGGTTTAGAAGAAACAGCGTGTGCATCGGGGTCCTCCCTGTTGTAACTCTATTTCCTCTATAATAGTCGAAAACCGTGCCGGTTGCAAGCGAAAACGCTATTTTGCTATTTTCTTATAGGGTTATGGTTTCATCCTCCCGCAAAACGATGCTGCCATCGGCGGCGCAGTCTGCTGTCCAGTGCTGCCCCACGCAGGCCGTCCCGGCGGCAATGCGGTTCGCAAGTGCCTGCTCCACCGCCCTGTCCACCTGACGGCGCAGTTCCCGCGCACCGTAGGCCGATTGCGCCCGGGCAGCCAGTGCCGCCCCCACCTGCGGGGTGTGGCGCAGTCGGTAGCCGCTGCGGGCGGCGCGCTGCTCCAGCTGACAGAGCATTTTTTCTGCAATGGCGCAGAGGTTTTCTTCCGCCAGCGGGCGGAACACGATCACCTCGTCCAGCCGCCCCAGCAGCTCCGGGCGGAACCACTTTTTAGCTTCCTCCACAGCCTGCGCGGACTGCTTTTCAAACACGGCTTCTGCCCCGGCAGCAAAGCCCAGCGGCGCGTTCTGCCCCGCCAGAAACCGTGCACCCAAATTTGAAGTAAGCAGCACGATGGTGTTGCGGAAATCTGCCTTGCGGCCCATGGCATCAGTCAGCTGACCGTCCTCTAAGATCTGCAACAGGATATTCTGGATGTCCGGGTGTGCCTTTTCGATCTCGTCAAACAGCACCACGCTGTACGGGCGGCGGCGCACAGCTTCGGTCAACTGACCGCCCTCGTCATGGCCGAGGTATCCCGGCGGCGCACCCAGCAGCCGGGCGGCGGTGTGCTGCTCCTGATACTCCGACATATCGAACTTGAGCAGTGCCTTCTCGCTGCCGAACCAGCTGACCGCCAGTGCCCGCGCCAGTGCGGTCTTGCCCACGCCGGTAGGCCCCAAAAACAGCATAGCACCGATGGGACGCCCCGGCTCTCCCAGACCGGTGCGGCTGCGCCGGATGGCTCCAGCCACGGCCGCCACCGCTCGCTGCTGACCGACGATCTCGGCATTCAGGCGGCTTTCCAGCTTGTCCAGACGCTCCCGCTCCTGCTCGCCCACCCGCTGGGCGGGCACGCCGCTGGCGGCTGCCACCACCCGGGCGATATCCTCCGGGGTGAGCACCGGCTGGGTGCGCTGCTCCTTTTCGGCAAGGATGCGCGCCGCCGCACAGGCTTCGTCCACAAGGTCGATGGCCTTATCCGGCAGACAGCGCCCGGGCAGATACCGCACCGAAAGCTCCACCGCCGCCTGCAAGGTCTGGGGCGGCAGGCGCACGTTATGGTATCGCTCGTAGCGGGGCGCAAGGCCGTTGAGGATCTCCACCGCCTGTGCGGGGGTGGGTTCCTCCACCTGTACCCGACCAAAGCGGCGTTCCAGCGCGGCGTCCTTCTGGATATGGGTGCGGAACTCCTGATTGGTGGTGGCGCCGATGAGCTGCAATTCGCCCCGGGCAAGCACCGGTTTCAGGATGCTGGCGGCGTCGATGGCGCCCTCGGCGGCACCGGCTCCCACGATGGTGTGGAACTCGTCGATGAACAGGATGGCAGTGCCGTCCCGCACCAGCTCTTCCAGCAGGTTTTTCAGCCGCTCCTCAAAATCGCCCCGGTATTTGGTGCCCGCCACCAGACTGGCCATATCCAGCGCCAGCAGCCGCCGCCCTTGCAGCGCTCTGGGCACCTGCCCGGCGGCAATGCGCAGCGCCAGACCTTCGGCCAGCGCCGTTTTGCCCACGCCCGGCTCGCCGATCAGACAGGGGTCGTTTTTCTGGCGGCGGCACAGGATCTCCACCATGCGGTCAAGCTCGGCTTCCCGGCAGAACACCGGGTCCAGCTCCCCTTCGGCGGCACGGCGGGTCAAATCGCGGCAGTATTTATCGCTGGCGCGGCTGCCCCGGGGGATGCTGGCCGACACCCGAGGCTGGGCGGGCAGCACGAACTGTCCGCTCAGCTGGCGGCACTCCCGCACTGCCTCGGTGAGCGAAAGCCCCATCTCCGCCAGCAGCAGCCCGGCGGCGCAGCCGTCATCTTCCAGCATGGCGCAGAGAAGATGCTCCGGCTCTGCCCGGCTGACGTGGGCGTTCTGCGCCCCAATGAGCGCATAGTCCATGGTGCGGCGCAGGTCTGGTGCCATGGCCTGCCGTTCCAGCCGCTGTGCCGGGGCGCTGCGCCGCTGCGCCAGCTGGCGGCGCACCTCCGGCTCGGTAATGTTTTTCCGGGTGAGGAACTGCGCCGCAGCGCCCTGCTGCTGCAGCATTGCCAGCAAAAGATGGCTGGTATCCGCCTGTTCACAGCCCAGATCTCCCGCCAGCTGCACCGCCTGCTGCAACAGCCGCGCCGCCGGGCGCGAAAAGCCCCGGTAACCGCCCATGCCCAGATTTTCCCAAATGCCCATGTGTCTGCTCCTTGCTGCATATAAAATCGTCTGCACTGGAAGTATAGCCCCAAAGGCGCAGAAAAAATCAGTTGTTTGTGTCGGGCAGCAGAAAAGTAAAAACCGATCCGCAGCGGTTGCCGGGGCGCTGGTGCGTCCGGCTGCTGCGGATCGGTTTTGACATTTTATCTTGCGGGGAACGTTTTCAGAACGAACCGCCTCCGCCGCCGTGGGTGGAGCCGCTGGAGGAGGTGTGAGTGGAGCTGCCGCCGGAACTGCCGGAGTCAGTCTCCTTCGGCCGCTCGGTGCGGTGAACCTCACGGTACAGGTACAGATCCCGCTGGTTGGTCAGCTTCATGCTGCCCTGCCGCACATAGCTGGTTGCGTCCCGCTGCGGTGCCACGCTCTTGAGCCGGCTCTTCATCACGCCGGTCACGATCAGTGCCGTGATCAGGCCAATGACCAGCGCCACGCCCAGATACACGATCGAGAACGGCTCCTTGGGCATGTTGTCCACATCGTAGGGGTGGCCTTCGCGGGCGGCGGTGACATATGCGTCCGTCCACTGGATAAAGGTGCGGAAGGCGGCGGCGTAATCACCGTCTGCCATATCGGGGGTCATCTGCTCGCCAAGGTACTGGATGCCGGCATCCGTAAAGGCGGTAATGCCGTAGCCGCAGGTGGAGATATGCCACTTACGGTCGCCTGTGCTTATCAGCAGCAGCACGCCGTCCCGGTTTTCACCGTAGCCGAACTGGCAGTAATCATACAGGTCATCGGCATATTCCTCCATGCTGGTGCAGCCCTCGCTTTCCAGCGAATCGATGGTAGCAATGATCACATCAAAGCTCTGGCGGACGCTCAGTTCCTCCAGTGAAGCTTCCAGCTCGCCGCCCTCGTCCTCGGTCAGAACTTCTGCGCTGTCGTTCATGCGGTAATACAGGTCGGCAAAGCCGTCTGCGGCAAAGGCCGGTGCGGCCAGCGCGACCAGCAGCACCAGTGCTGCCAGCGCGGCACAGAGGGAGCGCAGTGGGGTAACAGTCTTTTTCATCTTCCGTCCCTCCTTTACAGAATCCCGGCCAGCCACAGCAGCCACATCATCGCATAGGATGCTGCACCGACGGCTGCCGTAAGTCCCAGCGTCCACTTGCGGGCGGCGGCCTTATCCACCGGCAGGTTGCCCACAAACTTGCCGGTCTGGCCGTTCATGGCAAAAATGTAGTTGTTGCCCTGCCAGCTGGTGCTCAGCACCCACACCGGGAACAGGGCATACTTTGCCTTGCCGCCGTGCAGCTGAATGCTGCTGTTCTCCATTTTCACGGAGTCGTAGCCGGTAACGGTCTGGGTAAAGGCGTCCTCGGTGGACTGACGGATACGCTCGTTGGCGCGCTGGATGCTCTTTTGGGCATTCACATCGTACTTATCGGCCACATAGCCTGCCAGATACGCAGTCTTGAAGGGCACGGCATCGCTCATGGTAAACGGCTCGATGGATTCCATCAGGTCGTCCTCCATCTTGGAGGAGCCGTCCACCGGAACCGCGTCAAAGCCCAGCACGCCGTCCCGGCGCACGGAATAGTAGCTGGTCTCGGTATAATCGTAGTCGTCATCCGACCAAAAGCGGGTGCGGGTAGCGGTAAAGCGCAGCTGGGCATCGGCGTCGCTGTCGTACAGCCAGAAGGGCACATACACGCCCTTGATCTCGTCGATATGGTTCTGGCTGCGGAACACCTTGGGCAGCAGGGTCTTGCCTTTGAGGTGCTCCTGCAATTTTGCCTTGGCAGCCTTTTTATCCAGCTTGAAGGGGATGATGAGGTCGGGGCGCAGGTCTCCGGCAAACTGTCCGGTCAGAACGATGGGGTTGCCGCAGAAGGGGCAGGCCGAGGCTGCCATGGTGTCGTCGCCCACGATCTCGCCGCCGCAGCTCTTGCAGACATAAGTATGCAGACCGGCTGTCTCGCCCTCTGCCCAGCTGCCGCCGGGGGTGGCCCAGTTCATCTCGCTGGGCTTTTCGTCCTTCAGCTCCTCGTCATAGCCCTTGAGGGTATCCACGTCGAACTCGGTGTCACAGTAGGGGCATTTCATCTTCTGGGTGGTGCTGTCAAATTTGATAGCACCATCGCAGCAGGGGCACTTATATTCCAGCATTCCTGCCATAGTGTTTCCTCCTATGATCTGCGAAGCAGAGGCTCCTTCCCTGCCCCGCAGTGTGATCGGTTATTGTGTGCCGGGTTCAGCTGCGGTCGTTTTCGTCAAAGGGGTCGCCGCACTCCGGGCAGAACTTGGGCGGGTGAGCGGGGTCTGCCGGTTCCCAGCCGCACTTGTCGCACTTATACTTGGGGGTACCAGCAGGCTTGGGTTTGCCGCACTCGGAGCAGAACTTGCCCTTGTTCACCGCGCCGCAGCTGCAAGTCCAGCTGTCAGCAGCGGGCTTCGGTTCCGGCTTTTTGCTGCCGCATTCCGGGCAGAACTTGCCGGTAACGGTAGCGCCGCAGCTGCACTTCCAGCTGTCGGCGGCAGAAGGCTGCTGGGGTGCGGCGGGCTGCTGTCCCATGGCGAACAGGTTCTGAGCGTTCATGCCGTTTGCACCGGCTGCCATGCCCATACCCATAAAGCCGGTCATGGCACCGGCGGTGTTGCCGGCGGCGGTCTTCATGGCGTCGATCTGACCACCCACCAGACGGGCGGCAGCGGTGGTGGGGTCGGTGGTCATGGCGTTCTCTTCCCACTCGGTGATCTTTTTCTGCTGCTCCTCCGGGATGGACAGGGAGTTGATGTTGAAGGAGAACACCTCGATGCCGCGCTTTTTGCGCCAGACATTGGACAGCTGCTCGTTCAGGGCGTCCGAGATCTCCAGCGTGTGGGCGGGGATCTCGTAATACTGCACCTTGTTGGCAGAAAGGGTGGCCAGCGCCGGCTGCAAAGCGTTCATCAGCTCACTCTTCAGGCGGGGAGCCAGCTCCGAGGCATCGTACTGGGTGGAGACGTTGCTACACACGTTGGTGTAGAACAGCAGCGGGTCGCAGATGCGGTAAGTAAAGCTGCCGTTGCAGCGGATGTTCACCGAGAGCTTGTAGCCCCGCTCCTCGCTGACCACTACGCGGAAGGGGATGGGCGTTGCGGTGCCGTACAGGATCTCGCCCAGCTCCTTGGTGTTGATGTAGTACACCCGCTGATCCTTGCCGGTGTCGCCGCCGTAGGTAAAGCGCTTGGCTACGGTTTGGAAAGTGGCTGCCAGACTGTCGCCGAAGTTGCCGGTGAACACGCTGGGCTCGGTGGAGGAATTGAAGGTATACTCGCCCGGTTCGGCGCACACCTCCACCACGCGGCCCTGCTCCACGATGAGCATGCACTGTCCGTCTGCCACAGCAATGCCGCTGCCGTTGGTGATGATATTATCCTCGCCGTGGTTGGAGCTGCGGCGGGAAGTGCGCTTCTGGCCCTTGACCATCAGCACATCCTTATCCAGAGAATCGCAGTAGAAAAATTCCTTCCACTGGTCTGCAAGAGTTCCGCCCAGTGCGCCCATACCTGCTTTGATCAAACCCATAATAATTTCCTCCTGTATGTTTTATTGTTTTTGCTCTCTTCTTTATCATGCAGAACGATTTCGTTTGTAAAAAGGTTCTGCCTGCTCAGGGGTAAGGGTCAGATAATTGATATTATATATCATACTGCAATGCGGCGCTGAACGCAAGGCATTTCTAACCGTTGCCATCTGCCTTTCCGACTTCTTTCACAAAAAAGAACACCAGAGCCTCCATAGAGACTCCGGTGTTCCGAAATAATATTTTTATGCTTGTCCCGTGCCCCAAAAGGCTTAGAACCGCCGCCATGTATCCGGCATAAACAGCACCAGCATGGGGAAGATTTCCAAACGGCCGGCCAGCATATCGAAGATGAGCACCAGCTTTGCGGGGTCTGCAAAGCAGCCGAAGTTCTGCATTGGGCCTGCCATTTCCAAGCCCGGGCCGATGTTGTTCAGGGTAGCAGCCACGGCGGTAAAGTTCGTCACCATATCAAAGCCGTTCAGGCTGATGAGGAAGAAGGAGGCCGCAAAGATAAAGATATACGCCGCCACAAACACGTTGGTGGTGCGGATGGTCTCGTGGTTCAGTAGCTTGCCGTCCATGCGGGCGGGCGCTACCACCTGCGGGTGCAGGGCGGTCTTGAGCTCCTTGGCCAGGGTCTTACCCAGAATGAGGAAACGGCTCACCTTGATGCCGCCGCCGGTACTGCCGGCGCAGGCGCCAATGAACATGAGCATGACCAAGATCTCCTTGGAGAGGGTCGGCCACAGGTCAAAATCGCAGCTGGAAAAGCCGGTGGTGGTGATGATGGAGCCCACCTGAAAAGCGGCCTGCCGCAGCGCCTCGCCAAAGCTGTTGTACATACTATAAATATTGGCAGTGATGATGCCCACTGCCACTACGATGACCACAAAGTAGCCCCGCACCTCCTCGCTGGCGGCAGCGCGGCGGAACTTGCGCATGAGTAGCAGGAAGTAGGCGTTGAAGTTGACGCCGAACAGGATCATGAAAATGGTCACGACCCACTGGATGTAGGGAGAAAAGCTGGTAAAGCTGTCGTTCTTGAAGCCGAAGCCGCCGGTGCCCGCCGTACCAAAGGCAGTGAGCATGGCTTCGAACAGGGGCATTCGGCCAATCAGCAGGAACACCAGCTCCAGCACGGTAAGGGCAAAGTAGATGCCGTACAGGATCTTAGCGGTGGACTGCACCTTAGGCACAAGCTTGTCCACCTGCGGGCCGGGGCTTTCGGCTTTCATCAGGTTGACGTGAGAGCCGCCAGTCAGCGGCAGCAGCGAGAGCAGAAACACCAGAACACCCATGCCGCCAATCCAGTGGGTGAAGCTGCGCCAGAACAGAATACCGTTGGGCAGCCCCTCCACGGCGGGCAGGATGCTGGCACCGGTAGTGGTAAAGCCGGAGACCGTCTCAAACAGGGCATCCACGGGGTTCGGGATGCAGCCGGTGAGCACAAAGGGCACCGCGCCCATCACCGAGATGAACACCCAGCACAGCGAGGTAGCCGCAAAGCCTTCGCGCATATAGAACACCTTACTGCGGGGTTTGATGGTGTGCAGGGCGTAGCCGATGCCAGCGCTGACGGCAGCTGTGAGCAGAAACACGCCCAGCACCATCCACTCGCCATACACTAAGCTGGCGGCGGCGGGCAGCAGCAGCAATGCACCCTCGATCATCAGCACATAGCCCAGCAGACGGAAAACGATCGCATAATTCATAGTCCGCCTCCGTCAGTGCTCCACGATATCGCGCAGATCGTGCAGACCGTGCTCCAGCGTGACCACGATGACGTTATCGCCCACTTGGATCTGGTCGCCGCCGCGGGGAATCAGGATCTTGCTGCCGCGGGTAATGCAGCACAGCAGCAGGTTCTTTTTCAGGTGCAGCTGGCTCAGGGGCACACCGGTAGCGGCGCTCTCCTCGTGCACTGTAAACTCCAGCGCCTCCACGCGGTCGTCCAGTATGCGGTACAGAGTCTTGATGTTGTTGCCTGCCTCGTTTTGCAGGGCGCGGACGTACTGCACGATGTAGTCACAGGTCATGTACTTGGGGTAGACCACGCTGCCCAGATCCAGCCCGGCCAGAATATCGTCAAATTCCAGACGGTTGACCTTGGTCACCAGCTTGCCGTTGGAGTGCTTTTGGGCAAACAGGGTCAGCAGCACATTCTCCTCGTCGATGTTGGTCAGTGCCACGAAAGCCTCGGTGGATTCCAGACCCTCGGAAAGCAGAAACTCGCGGTTGGAGCCGTCCTCGTTCAGGATCTGTGCGCCGGGCAGCTGCTCAGCCAGTTCTACGCAGCGGGCAGCGTCCCGCTCCACAATGCGCACCCGCACATGGTTTTCCAGCAGTTCCTGACTGAGGTAGTAAGCAATGGCACCGCCGCCCACGATGAGGGCGTTGCGTACCGGTTGCACCGGCAGATGCAGCTGCTGGAAGAAGGCGTGAGCTTTTTCCTGCGTAGCAAGGAAGGTGACCTGATCGCCCTTTTGCAGCACAAAGTTACCGTTGGGGATGATGACCCCTCCCTCACGCTCCACCGCGCATACCAGAATATCGCTCTTGAGCCGGGTGGGGATCTCGCGGATGGCCACGCCGTCCAGTGCATCGGGCAGCGCAAACTTGATCAGCCGCACACGGCCGTCCGCAAAGGTATCGATCTTGCTGGCACCGGGGAAACGCAGCAGATGAGAGATCTCTTTTGCCGCTGCCATTTCCGGGTTGATAATGGCGGAAATGCCGATCTGCTTTTTGATAAAGTCCAGCTCGTGGCTGTAGGACGGGTTGCGCACGCGGGCAATGCCGTGGCAGTGGCCCGCCTTTTTGGCGAACATGCAGCAAAGCAGGTTCAGTTCGTCCGAGCCGGTGACCGCAATGAACACGTCCGCATCCTCAATGCCCGCCTCAGACAGGGTGGTGATGGACGAGCCATTGCCTACAATGCCCAGCACGTCGTAGCTTTCGGTCAGGTGCTCCACGCGCGCTTTGTTGGTGTCCACCACAGTCACGTTGTGGCCTTCCTCGCTGAGCTGGCGCGCCAGAGCCGTGCCGACCTTGCCGCCGCCCACCAGAATGATCTTCATAACAAGTCCTTTCTCCTTTGGCAGCCCCTTTTTCCGGGGCATACAAGTACAGTGTAGTATACCATATCCCGATGCAAAGTTCTACCGTTTGTCTCGCAAATACAGCGAATTGCTTAAAAAGTGACAGTTTTTTGTGCAAGATGGCCTGTTCTCAGCGTGAAAGCGCAAAAAGGGACTGCCACACAGCTTTGTGCAGCAGTCCCCTTGGGACGAAACGATTTAGAATGCCCACCGCGTACGCTTTGGGCATCCTCAGCGGAAAAAATATTGTTATAAGAGCAAGGTCGGGCCGCCTGCGGGCTGCCCGACCTTGCATTTTCGCGGAAAACAGGGTTCTCCCCTGCTGTCCGGTCTCAGTACCGCTCTACGCCGTCTTTGGTGACAAGGGCGTACACCAGCGGGGCTTCCTCCGGCTTTTCCTCGCCATACACAAGGCCGGCAGCTTCAAACTTGTCCGCAGCGCCGTAGAAGGTGGCAAGGCTTTCGCCCTTATGGACGTAGTCACCGCGCTTTTTGTGCAGGGTGATACCGGCGGCAAAGTCCAGCGGGTCGCCCTTTTTCTGGCGGCCTGCGCCCAGCAGCACACTGGCAGAGCCGATCTTTTCCGCATCGTTGGCCACAATGTAGCCGTCCTGCTCAGCCAGCAGTTCATAGCTGGCGGCGGGCTGTGCAAACAGACTGTAATCGTCCAGCACCCGGATGTCGCCGCCCTGTGCGGCAAACATTTCCTTGCACTTGGCAAAGGCAGAGCCGTCCGCAATGACAGCCTCGGCCATAGCGCGGCAGTGGGCGGCATCGCCCTTGCCTGCCAGTACCAGCATGTTGGCCGCCAATTGCAGGCACACCTCGGTCAGGTCTGCCGGCCCATGGCCTTTGAGCACGTCCATGCTCTCCATCACTTCCAGACTGTTGCCGATGTTGTGCCCCAGCGGGGTGTCCATATCGGTGATCATGGCAGCTACCCGGCGGCCATGGTGGGTGCCAATGGCGACCATCAGCTGTGCCAGCTCAATGCTCTGGTCAACAGTTTTCATAAAAGCACCGGTGCCGGTGGTGACGTCCAGCAGGATGGCGTCCGAACCGGAGGCCAGCTTTTTGGACATGATGCTGGACGCAATCAGCGGGATGCAGCTGACAGTAGCGGTAACGTCCCGCAGGGCGTACATCTTTTTATCTGCCACGGCAATGCCCTCGCTCTGGCCGATGACCGACAGACCGATCTGGTTCACCTGTGCAAAAAACTCCTCCTGCGAGAGGGCAGTTTTTGTGCCGGGCACGCTCTCCATCTTGTCGATGGTACCACCGGTGTGGCCGAGGCCCCGGCCGCTCATTTTGGCGATCTTCACCCCGCAGGCTGCCACGATGGGTGCGATGACCAGCGTGGTCTTATCGCCCACGCCGCCGGTGGAGTGCTTGTCCACCTTGATGCCCGGAATGGGCGAAAGATCTACCATCACGCCGCTGTGCGCCATCACATCGGTCAGCTCAGCGGTCTCCTCATTGGTCATGCCGCGCAGATACACCGCCATCATCCATGCAGCCATCTGATAGTCGGCCACTTCCCCGCTGACAAAGCCGTTGACAATGGCCTCCAGCTCCTCCCGGGTGTGGGTGCCGCCATCCCGCTTTTTTGCGATCAGATCATAAATACGCATCGTTTCACGCTCCTGTTCTTCTTACTTCTGTGGCGTTTTATGCCCGGATCTCCTGCCATACGCTCTTGCCGTCCAGCGTGGAGGCGTCCACTTCCAGATATTCGCAGATGGTCTGGGCGATGGTGCCGAAGCACAGCTTGGTGCCCAGATCCGTCCCCGCCTTCACACCCTTGCCGCAGACCAGATACGGCACATACTCGCGGGTATGGTCGGTGGTCTTGGTGTAGGAGGGATCACAGCCGTGGTCGGCGGTGATCATGAGCAGGTCGCCCTCCCGCATCCCCGGCAGGAAATCGGCCAGAAAACGGTCGAACTCCGTAGCGGCGGCAGCGTAGCCTGCCACATCGCGGCGGTGGCCGTAGAGCATATCAAAGTCTACCAGATTCACGAAGGCAAGGCCTTCAAAATCCCGGGTCTGCAGAGCCTTGGTAAAGGCGATGCCGTTGGTGTTACCGGTGGTCTTGATCTTTTCGGTCACACCCTCGCCGTCAAAGATATCGTAGATCTTGCCCACGGCGATCACGTCCTTACCGGCATCCTTCAGCAGATCCAGCATGGTGGCGCGGGGCGGCTTCAGGCTCAGGTCGTGGCGGTTGGTGGTGCGGTAGAAGGTATCCGCGCTGTTGCCCAGGAAGGGGCGGGCGATCACGCGGCCCACGCCGTACTTGCCCTTGAGCATTTCCCGGGCGATCTCGCAGTAGCGGTACAGCTCCTGCACCGGCACAAGCTCCTCGTTGGCGGCCACCTGAAAAACGCTGTCGGCACTGGTATAGACGATGAGGGCGTTTTCCCGCATGGCCTGCTCGCCGTAGTCCTTCAGCACCTGCGTACCGGAATAGGGCTTGTTGCACAGCACCTTGTGGCCGGTCTTTTGCTCATATTCCCGGATCAGTTCCTCCGGGAAGCCCTCGGGGAAGGTGGGCAGCGGCTCCGGGCTGACCACACCGGCGATCTCCCAGTGGCCGATGGTGGTATCCTTGCCCATGCTCTGCTCCTGCAGGCGGGCAAAGGCAGCCGCCGGGGCATCCGTTTTCTCCCCTGCGGTCACGCCGTCAATGTTGAACAAGCCCAGCTTGCGCAGATTGGGGCAATTGAAATTGGGGTGGTTCGCAATGGCACCCAGGGTGTTGGTGCCTGCATCGCCAAAGGCAGCGGCATCCGGCTCTGCGCCAATGCCAAAGCTGTCCAGCACGATCAGAAAAACGCGTTTTTCCATAATGGTCACTCCATTTCTCCGGGGCGCGTCCCGGAACAGTACTACTTTATTATCCTTATTATAAGCAAAAAGCTCCTCGGATGCAAGAGGAAGCAGCCTTGTGCGGTCTTATCAGTTTTTGCGTTTTGCAGCAGTTTTCCCCTGTCAGACAGCACGCAGAAAGCTGCGGCGCATCGTTAAAAGTTTTACAATCTTTTCTTTGGGCATCAACAGATGCAAAAACTTGTATTCAAGCAAAAATTCCTCTTGCTCTCTTGCGCCGGAATGATTATAATAATAGGTGGTAGAGTTTTGGGTTTTCCCGCTCTGCCACATAAACCGACCCGCTGTACCGGGAGTTTTTTGCTCCCATTGGTCATACACAGCAGCCTGCAGGGATGCTGTGCCGGATATAGGTAAGAGAGAGTTGACGGAGGTATATTGCATGAGAAAGACGAAAATTATTTGCACCCTTGGTCCTTCCACCGATAAGGAAGGCGTGCTGCGCGATCTGATTGCCAATGGCATGAATGTAGCCCGCTTCAATTTTTCCCACGGTTCCCACGAGGAGCATCTGGGACGCCTTGAAAAGCTGAAGGCTCTGCGCGAGGAGCTGGGCAAGCCCGTGGCCGCACTGCTGGACACCAAGGGCCCCGAGATCCGCCTGAAGGACTTCAAGAACGGCGTTGAGAATCTGGTTGCAGGCCAGACCTTTACCCTGACCACCCGCGATGTGGAGGGCACCAACGAGATCTGCTCCATCACCTACAAAGATCTGCCCATGGATGTGGAGCCGAACGGCACCATCATGCTGGACGACGGCCTGATCAAGCTGCAGATCCAGACCGTGAACGACACCGACATCGTCTGCACCGTGCTGAACAACGGCAAGATCAAGAACAAGAAGGGCGTCAACGTGCCCGGCGTGCACCTGTCTATGCCGTATATGAGCCAGCGCGATAAGGACGATATCATCTTCGGCATCCAGCAGGGTTACGATTTCATCGCCGCCTCCTTTGTGCGCACCGCACAGGACGTGTACGATATCCGCAACCTGCTGAACCAGTACGATTCCAACATCCGCATCATTGCAAAGATCGAGAACTATCAACCTCAGCCAGAAACCTATGCGCGGTGGCATCCGGCTGTAAAAAAGG
>OKRW01002298.1_pt1 | contig 14063 bp, 13 predicted proteins | sample 1601151 | NCBI WGS metagenome assembly OKRW01 (sample SAMEA3541471, study PRJEB24748) | human gut metagenome | biome: human gut; feature: human-associated habitat; material: faeces | place: China | collected 2012 | reverse complement strand
ACGTGCGCAACAACGCCAACGCTGCCTGGGCTGAGGGCTACATCGAGTCCTGCGCCGCTCAGGGCATCGTGTCCGGCGTCGGCGGCGGCAAGTTCGCCCCCAACGGCAACGTGACCGGCGTCCAGCTGGCTAAGATGCTGCTCGTCTCCCTGGGCTATAAGTCCGAAAACGAGGGCTTCACCGGCAACGCTTGGGCTACCAACGTCAACGTTCGTGCCGCCCAGAAGGGCCTGTATGCTGGTCTGGAGTCTATGGACACTAACGCTGCCATCACTCGTGACAATGCCGCTCAGATGGTCTGGAACGCTCTGAACGCCTACGAGGTCGAGTACAAGACTACTCTGGTCACCGACTCCAAGGGCCAGCTGACTTCCCAGATCACCGTTCAGGACAAGCTGGTTCAGGGTATCGACGGCTTTGTTAAGATGACTCTGCTGGAAGACAAGTACGAAGCTGTCACCGTGAAGGGTATTCTGGATGTTGTTAAGTTCAATGACAATGACAACACCTATAACACCCAGCTCACCCTGATTGCCCCCTATGACAATGATGACTACGGATACGAAAATGCCTTTGACGCTGATAAAGATTATTCCGATCTGATGGGCCAGCAGGTCAAGGCTATGTATACCATTGATAAGAAGTCCAAGGATGTGACCCTGCTGGGCATCTATGCCAGCGACAAGAACAAGACTGTCACCGCTCTGGGCACCGATATGGATTACAGCAAGGCCAACACCGTCGAGATCGACAACAAGGATTACAAGCTGTCTTCTTCTCTCAAGGTCTTTGCTCCTAACGGCGAGGAAATCACCACTCAGAAGATTCTGACTGGTACTAACGTTACTGCAACTCCCTATTATCAGTATACTCTGATCGACAACAATAACGATAAGACTTATGATCGTGCTATCGTTAAGCCTTTCTCTGTTGCTCAGATCGACTACCTGAGTTCTAGCAAGGTGACCCTGTCTGCAAAGGGCGGCACCACCCTGACCAAGCCCTCCTTCGACCTGAAGGACGACGATGTCACCCTGTACAAGGATGCTGCTGAGGACGATTATGTTGTTGTCATTGATAAGGATTACACTGTCAGCGGCAACACCGAGATTACTAAGGCATCCATTGTTTCTGGTAAGGTTGATGGCACTAAGGGTACCACCAACGCTACCGACGTGAAGGTTGATGGTACTTGGTATTCCGTTGCTACTCCCGATAGCACCGGCGACCCTATCAAGCTGAACAACTCCTATGACTTTGCAGTTGTGAACGGTTATGTTTTCAACGCTGAGAAGACCAAGGGCAACATCTCTGCTGAGAACATCCTGTATGTTGAGAAGTCTGGCGCTCTGTCCGGCGGTATTGCTGACGGTGTTCAGGCTAAGGTCTGGTTCACCGATGGTACCACCAAGACCGTGACTGTCACTTCTATCATTGCTGCCCCCGGCATGACTGCTGGTACTAATAGTACTGCTCTGATTGTTGGCGATAGCTATGATGTTGTTAACACCCCTGACTATAACAACCACGAGATTTCCAACGCAGACGCTCAGAAGCTGATTGCTACTGTGACTCAGTCTGGTGGCAGTGATGTCTACACTTATAACAAGCTCTTCACCTATTCTGAAAAGAATGGCGAGTATACTCTGGAGCCTGTCTACAAGACTGCTACCGACGACAACATTGGTAGCTATGATTCCTACGTAAGCAAGGACCGCACTACCATCGAGGATGGTAAGACCACCGAGAAGGTTCGCTTTGCTGATGACGGCGTCATCTTTGTTAAGGACAACGATGGTGTGAAGGTCCTTAAGGGCAAGACTGTTACCGGTTGGAGCAAGACCCAGAACGTCGGCGTTTACGGTGCTGCTGATAAGACCAATGGCACCCAGTATATCGCTGTCGGCCTGATTTACATGCCTAATGACATTGCTTCCTCTGATGCTCGTAACTACGGTTTCATCACCAGCGACGTCTCCACCACGAAGATCGCTAATAAGGAATACCTGACCTTCGATATGTGGAACGGCACTGAGACTGTGAAGGATATCATCATTGAAAAGCAGGGTGCTCCCCGCTTTGCTAAGTATTCCTTCGTGGCCTTCAACTGGTCCAATCAGGAGACTAAGGAAGCCAGCAAGACTCACTTCGAGGTGAAGACTGCGGCTACCTCCAGCTCGACCGCCACCGCTAAGGATGCCGTTGCTATTACTTCCTTCGTGACTGATGATAGCATCACCTTCTCTGATTCTACCAGCCTGGACTTCACCGATACTTACTTCGTTATCGGTGTTGACACCAACGCAGGTGAGGGTTCTGTTGCCAAGCTGGCTACCGCTAAGGAGAAGTCTGGCGACTCCACCAAGCTGAGCGCTAACGCTGTCTACTTCAAAAACACTGCTAACGACAAGATCGAGGCTGTGTTCGTTGACGTGAGCGGTGTTATGACCAACGACAAGAACGGTAGTGAGCTGTACGTTAATGCTCCTTCCGCACCCTAATCTTCCCCGAATCTGATTCTGGAAGATTCCCCGTTATGCAAGGCCCCTGGGGAGTGATCCCTGGGGGCTTTGCCCCTTAAAGAGAGGTTGTGAAAATATGGAAATCATTCGTGTCCAATTGGCACTCTTTTTGAGAGACTTAATTAGCAGGCCAGATAAGTTCGCTGAGCGCATCAACCAACGTATGGATAATGTGTTCGACGCAATGCCGGAGATTCTTGACATTCCTATGGATGCCCCTCCTGAAATCCCGATCGCTCGATTCAAAAGCAGTAAAGTGCCGTACCTTTTGAATGTCTCTCGGATGCGTTGCGACTTGATGATTAGTCCGCAGGAAGAGAACCGCTTTCTCAAAATCATTGAAAGCAGATACCATAATGATTTTTTAGCCTGTATTGAAGAAGCCCTTGAAAGCAATGCAATTGCGCGTATTGGAATTGTGTACTCTGCTTTTGAAGAAGTCAAAAATCCTTGCGCTGTTATTTCAAAAAACTACTTTGGAAATCAGATTGGTGATGTGGATGAACTATCGTTTAGAACCAACAAAATCCACATGATTGATGACATTCAGGTGAACAGTATTTTGAAAGTAGCAAAGGGGACTCGGAAGAGCGATAAAATAAACGGAATCATGTACACTAGGGATGTAAACTCTTCACTTCTATCGCAGAAAGATACCGGCCTAACAAAGGAGCAAGTAGTGGAGATTCTTAATTTCAGCTACGCCGCCTTGTCTGATGAGAAATTCAGGGAGGTAGAGAGATGATGAGAGATCGGTGGGGTGATTGGAATGACGATGATTTAGGCTCAAAATTTCAAAATTTTGAGCCTGGCCCAGATACCGATTCATACTATAAAGGGTCTGAAACAACTTTTCCCGAAACGAACAATCATAAACAACGGTATTGCCAGGAATCATTTTCTTGTGGCCTTAATCAAGCGTCATTAGAGAGAAGAATTGAGAAGCTAGAAAATCGTGTAGAAGAATTGGAAGACTCTGTTCAAGATTTGGAGGAAACTTCTTTAGAGAAGCGGAAGTTTCTAAAAACAGCTAAAAGCTTACTGAAGGTTGTAAATTTTATTCTTATTATAATTCCTATTGTTGTATTTGCTGCAATAGCAATCGGAATAAGATTGTATAATGGAAGTAATTTTTGGTTAAGTGGAGCGGTGATCGCTATTGGGGCAGCAAGTCTAGCTGAATATTTTTGCCTTCCCTTTATTTGGAAGCGCCTTGAAACTAGAGTCCAAGAAATAGAAGACCATCTCAAAATAGAATAATATCATCAATGCCACCTTGCGAACTTTTGTTCTGTAAGGTGGCTCTCTTTTTACGCTTTTTACAAGCCGCCAGCTCCCACCAAAATAATCCGAACTATGCTTTCCCATCACCAGTATTTTATCTTTCTGATACCACCCACCCCAGGCCGACACCACACCGGCCTGGGGCCTTTTCTTGCTCACATAGCCCCGGCCCCCGCTTGATTATCTCCTGTGCTTCTGTGGCCCTCTACGCCCGCTGTACGGCGTTATAGGAGAAACGAGCACCCCCCAGGATGTCGGAGAGAACAGATATGTTCCTGGACGATTCTGAGGGGTGTAGGAGGTATAGAGGGTCTGGGAGAATATGGATACGTCACTTCCATATTTACCCATGCTGATTTGACAGAAGCACAGGGCGTATGTTATCATGTTATCTGTGATATGTTATTTGTATATCATTTCTTTTTCTATTGAATTTCAAGGAATTTTCCCCTATATCCTGTAGAAATTGAATCCCCGTTTGATAAGGATATAACGGCTTTTTGATGGATTGGAGCGTGTTCTTGATGCCTAGCCCTGGCTTAGCAGAGATATGTGAGAGTCTCTCCTATGACGAGCTTCTTTACTGGAAGTATGAGGATGGACGCTATGGAAGTGCGATTCTACCGGTTCGCGCAACCTATTTAACTCAGGGGGACACGAGGTATATCCTGAGCTTAAAATCCCATCAAGTATGTAAGAACCGAGAAGCCTGGATCACTTACAAAGAAGATCTGCAAGAACAGTACCGTGACGCAAACAAAAGATTGGAAGTGAAACGGCTTGATTTGACGGTCGGGCTTTCTCATCTAAATGAAGTCAAAAACATCAATCTTACCCCCCAGCATTTGGAGTCGCTGCTTCACTTGATCCAGGCTTGCGGCGTCCATGAGAGCGCACAGGCCGCAACAGTTACGCTGTTCAGCGTGATCCTCGCCGGCTACTTTTCCAGGACGCTTCATGATTATGTACTGACGAAAAAAGCAACTTCCCAAACGATCAGCCGGGCGCCTATTGTCGCTGTGTCCGACCACGATACGTTTGATGTCGTAAAGACGATGATGGAGTCGCTGGCATTGGATGTTTCTTCGGAAGCGACTTCTGAGCAGGTTTGGCTGGGCAATACGTTGCCTTGCGTGTTGGAAGCACAGGGAAGGAGAAAGACAATTTCCCAACGTGCCAAAACAGCTCTGATTGTAGATCGTCAAGATGATTCAGCTGATATGGAGAAAGAGCGGGCTTCTGCGTTCAGAGAGCATCCATTCCCCGCGCAATACCAAGATACTGCGGTTCTCATCGAGACAAAGCGCTTTTCTTCACGAGCGGAAATTCAGAAATTCCAGCTGCAAAACCGTTGGGTAACGACCCTTCTCTACGCTCCGACAGACAGCATGTGCAGCGAAGAACCGATCTACTTCAACTCGAAGCCGTTACAGCTGTGTGCCGTGGGCACCTGGGATCAAGACGAGATACAGACTTTGCTGCGGCACATCTTGTGGAAGGTGTCGCGCTTCAAAAAGAAAGACTGGAAAGAGATCCGAAAGATTGTATCCGATGCAGAACAGGCTTTGGAGAAATACAACCGTCGCCGGGGAACCCGATCGATCCTGGGGCATCGAAAAGGCTGGATGTTGGCGCAGTTGCTTTCTGTTCATCTATTCTGGCACGGTTGTTCCGCTGTTGGATTGCTGAAGGAAGAAGAGGCAGCTTCTTATCGGGATACCTGGTGGTCTCTGTTGCTTCCAGGCTATCAGGGAACGACGAAACCATTAAAAAATATTCCTTTGGAAGATCGTCCCGTGCTTCGCCCTCAACAGGACAGCAGGGAGCTGTTTCAAACAGCCATTGTAAAAATCCTGGAAAATGGAATCCATGGCCAGATTCCCTTCTGTCCACCCAACAGCAAAGAACCGGAAGAGGATTCCTGGGGATGCTTGCGGGAGTACCACAGCAGAAAAGACGGGACTAGCTTTCGAGCCTTCCTGATCTCCAGCAAGCAGTTCAAAGACTTGGCGACCCAATACAATTCGTTTTTCTGCAATTGGACAGAAGTCTTGATGACACTGCGTAAAAAGGCACCTGCCTATTTTTATAGCAGCACCAATTGCAGGATCTTCGGCTCCAGTAAGTCGGTGAATGCAATCATCCTCAATCTGGAGAAAGCCAGTTTTTTACCGAAGGAACTGAAAGCAGACATCAAGAAGAAATTTACCAGCGCTGAGCAATAATCATCAGCGCCGGTTTTTCTTTAGCTGTTCTCCTCCAGCCACGTTTCCAGCGCAGCTGCCGGAACCCGATACTCCCGGCCAACCCGCACCGCAGTCAGCTCACCGGACTGGATCATCCTTCGCACCTGCTGTTTGCTGGTCTGGAGATAGGATGCAACTTCCTTTACCGTGAGTAACGTCATCAGGCCCACGGGTCATCTGCTCCTTTCGTGGCCTCACCCTCGTGGTACAGCTTGTTGTGGAGACGGCGAACATCGTAGGTCACAAAGCCCCAGTCTCCAATCTCATTCTGACGGGGTTCCACCTGATAGCGTTTGCAGGCATCTCTCAGGTCATCCTTGCCCATCCGGAAGAGGTCGCACAGCTCGTGGATGGTGTAGAATGGCTTCATCTCAGCGTATTTGATGTACGGAATCTTGGACATGATCTTGTCCTCCTTCATTAGGCTTGGGGTGATATGCGGTGACGTGCGTCCTTGCGTATGGCCCCTATAATTTTGTTGCACATTTCAATCCTTACACAGCTAAGTCACGTTAACCCAAACCAAAGCGTGTCAAAATTGATACCCCTTAAAACAAATTCATACAGCCTAGGCTGATGAATTTTTAGGAGGTCAATCAAAATGAAGACTCGTGACATTGTGAAGGAAGCCGTGCAGAAGTTGGGATATAAGAAACTTCGTAAGGCGCAGATCCAACCGATCAATGACCTGATGGACGGCAAGGACATTCTGCTGATCGCTCCAACCTCGATGGGGAAAAGTGCCGTATTCCAGGTCCCCGGTCTGGCCCAAGCAAAACAAAAACCAGGCAGCTGGGTATTGGTCATTGAACCCACCCTCGCACTCATCCACGACCAAGTGAGGCGCTTGCGGGAGAAGGAGATTTCTGCTGCTTGTCTGACCGGTGAGAACGCAGGCAACGGAGATGATGTCTTAACTCAAGTACGTCGCGGGGAGATCACGTTCCTGTTCACGACCCCGGAACAGCTTCAGAGCTACAGGTTCCAGACCATGTTGGTTCCGAATCATAATCCCTGGCTGGTCGTCGTGGATGAGGCCCACTGCCTTACCGATTGGGGATCTTTCCACTTTCGGCCCGCTTATCGAAGCATAGGCCAGACGATCCAGAAGATGAAGCACCGTCCCGTTGTTGCCGCCATGACTGCCACAGCACCTATGAGATACCGCATTGACATCGTTCTTTCTCTAGGGATGAAGAAACCAAAGCTGCATTACACTTCGCTGGCGAAACCCAACCTGAAGTTGGTGGTCAGAGACTATACGTTGGACACATCGGTATTGGACAGCCTGCCGGTATCCAAACGGGAGAAAAAACGTCAGCTGGAGAAGTTGAGGGAGAAGACGCTCCAGAACAAGCTGAAGGACGCTGTGCGCTTAATTAAAAAATATGGTTCTGGCGGCAGTGTAATCCTCTACGCCACGACCCGCAACTCGGTTGAGTTCGTCTACAACAACCTGAAAGAACGGGAGGAACTGAAAGGCCAGGTCGTCAAATACCATTCCGGAATGACCGCTGAGAAGAAGAACAAGGTGTTAGGCAAATTCCTGTCTGGAAAGAAGCGGATCATCGTGGCAACCTCCGCGTTCGGTATGGGGATCGACAAGGAGGACGTGCGGCTGGTCCTTCATTTTGAGCTGCCTTTGTCTCCTGTGGAGTGGTATCAACAGATCGGACGTGCTGGACGTGACGGCAGGGATGCTCACGTCGTACTGTTCTATCAGGAGGACGACATCAAGCAGAACCGTGCCATTCTTGCCGGGAAGAAAACGATGCGGGAGATTGAGAAACTTCCGGATACACTCCAATCCATTGCCCTGGACGAGATACAAACATCTGTTTGTAAGCTGGAGGCCCTGGTGGACTTTCTGCATCAAGATAGCTGCCTGTTCCAAGGACTGTTACACTATCTGGGGGAATGGAATGCTCCTGCCTGTGGGTGTTGCAGCATCTGTCAGCGTAACCGGAAAAAGAAGGGGGTGTGAGATATGCTCCTGATGGAACGCGGCATCCACACGGTAGAGCTCTACTTGCGGAATATGGGGTACAGTGCCATTCAAAGGATCGTAGATGATCTGTACGAGCAGGAGAAAATCTACCTACGGAAGAAGGATAAGATCAAGAACCACTGTGATTATGAGGTAACGGACCTGTTTCCGGATGGGATCTACATGAAGCTGGAGCAGCGCTATCTTCACAGCCCAGGTGGTATCCGGTTTATCGTCAATCCCCACTCTCTGGCATCCGGTGGATATGTTCCGGAGGCACTGTATCATCCCAATATGGACCCAGATGTTATGGAGAAGGTTGTCGCTGTAATCGAGGACGAGTTTTATGATGAGGAACACCACAGCATCTGGGAGTTAAACAAAGAGGACCTTTCACTCAGCCGGGTAGACCTCACGTGGAATCTGTATTTCCCCGAAGAGACTGACCTGACAGAACTCATCCGCCTGTTCAAACACGGTCATCATAGCAAGACAGCAAAGGTCAAACAATTCCATGATTCAGTAAAGGATAAACATTCCTTCCGGTTGAAGTTCAGTGATATGACATTGACTGTGTATGATAAGAACTTTCAGATCACACGTAAGGGACAAACGATCGAGAACGAGACAGATGGGACAAATATCCTACGGATCGAGCTGTCTATGAAACGCAACGCATATTACAGAGCGCTGAAACTGAAACCAGGAAAAAAGCTATCTTATGATGTGATCCTGCGCAAACTCTACAAGCATGGAAGCAAACTGATCCGTAAGCAAATGAAGAACCTGTTCCCTTGTGATGGGAAACATCTGCCCTATCAGAAAGCCAAGCGCAGGATCAAGAAGGAGATTACGAACAAGAAGACCCAGGAGAAGATGCTGTACCTACTGGAGAAAACGAGTCGAAGCGATACACTCGACCATGCCATCGAGAAAACACAGGAACGGTATCGTATTGGAGAGAAAGGCATGAAATCGTTACTCAAACAGTTTGATGCGATTCAGGTCAATCCAATTACCTTCCGGAAGGACTCGAAGATCAAGAGCGCAGAATCTTTCAGGAAGATGTTATTATGATGTTTTTGATGGTGTTCGGTTAAAAAAATGGAGGATTGAGTGGAGGGTGTTTTGGGGTGTTGGTGTTTCTGGGTGATTTGTTCTTAAGCCCCTTATAGGCCAGGATACGGACCAATTCACGCGAGATTGGAGTCACTGGAATGTTTAGAAGAGGTACTCCAATCTCGCGTGAATAACAGGAGAGATACCGAACCCAAAGCATACCAAAAGAATGAAAATATCATCCAATTCATCAGAGCATACTCCCTGAAAATCTTCTCTCAGACGGCCATACACGCAAGTTAAGAACACCTGCCTGCTCCAAAAGCCTTGTGATAATCCTTGCTCCGAGTAGACACTCAGCCCCTCCTGAATATCCGGATCTGAGCAGATTCCAGATATATATTATATTCCTGAAACCAGCTGGCATGGCATCGACTGTGCTGGCTGGTTATCTTATTTCAGGAGGAAACTATCATGAAAGTCCTGCTCATCGAGCCTGGAAAACCACCCAGACCAACCATCATCCCCCAAACCCTGGCCGCCATGCAGAAGGCTGTCGGTGGCCTCATCCAGGCCGTCTATCCCTTTGACGATCCCGTTGCTCTCATCTGTAACGAGGAAGCCAAGCTGGAAGGTCTGCCCCTCAACCGCGCCTTGCGAGATGAGGACGGCAACATCTACGACATCATTGCCGGAACCTTCTTCCTCTGCGGTGCTCCACCGGACAGCGAAGACTTCACCAGCCTGACCGACGAACAGCTGGCCCACTACACCAACCGTTTCCGTTTCATCGAATTCTACATCCAGGAGGTACACACATGATCCTGCCCTTACTCGCTTCTGATATGCTGTCCATCCCCCTGCCGAACATCGACTGGGCCATCCAGGTTGATACTACCCAGGGTGGATTGCTATTGACCTCTCAGCTATCCATTGAAACCAACAAGCTGGGACTCTGAAAACAACATACGATTTAGAACCGCTCCGAGACATAAAAAATCTCGGAGCGGTTTTGTTTTACAAAGGAGACTATGAACATGAACGAAGAAACTTTCATCTGTGACATCTGCGGCGAAGAGCACGCTGAAGCTGCTTGCACCTACTGGGACGACCAGTGTTTCTGTCCCACCTGCCTGAACACGCTCACCACTCTCTGCCGGGAGTGCGGTGAACGAGTCTACCGGGATCAGGCTACCCCTTATGGCTCTGAGTACATCTGCCCCAGATGCTTCGAGGATTACTACACCATGTGCGAAAATTGTGATGCGATCATCCCGTACTCCGATGCTTATACCATCTCTGGACGCGACGGCTGCTTCTGTGAGGATTGCTATGATGATCTCCGCCATGCACAGGTCATTCATGAATACAGCTACAAACCCAGTCCTCTCTTCTACGGCACTGGCCCCCGCTACTTTGGGGTGGAGCTGGAGATCGACCTAGAGGGAGAGGACGAGGAAAACGCCTATCGTCTCTTGGAGATTGCCAACCGATACAACGAGTATCTCTACTGTAAGCACGACAGTTCTTTAACAGAGGGCTTTGAACTGGTCACGCACCCGATGAGCCTGACCTATCACTGCCGGGATATGCCGTGGAAGGATGTGATGCGGGCCGCTGTCCGGATGGGTTACCGTTCGCATCAGACAGACACCTGCGGTCTGCACGTCCACGTCAGCCGGAATGCCTTTGGGGATACCGAGGAAGAACAGGAGACAGCGATCGCCCGCTTGCTCTACTTCTTTGAAAAACACTGGGAAGAGCTGCTCAAATTCAGCCGACGCACTGCCTACCAGATGGAACAATGGGCCGCTCGGTACGGTTACAAGGACCGGCCCAAAGAGATTTTGGATCATGCCAAGAAGGGATACAGCAAAGGACGTTACTCCTCCATCAACCTGCAAAACAGAGCAACGATCGAGTTCCGCATCTTCCGAGGCACTCTGAAATACAACACCCTGATCGCTACGCTCCAGTTCATCGACCTGCTCTGTGACCTTGCTATCACTCTGACCGACCAGCAGATGCAGGACCTATCCTGGACCACCTTTGCTGCCAGCTGTCAGCAACCGGAGCTGGTTCAATACCTGAAAGAACGCCGTCTGTATGTTAACGATGCCATCAACTTTGAGGAGGATTTTTGAAATGTGCTGCCTGTTTGGAATGATCGATTATAAACACACTCTCTCCCGCCGCCAAAAGACCAGGATCATTCGGACCTTGGCGGAATTCAGCGAGGAACGAGGAACGGATGCTGCCGGGATCGCTTACAACTCTGGAGGCACACTCCACATCGACAAGCACCCTGGAGCCGCCCATACCCTGAACTTTAGGGTCCCCAGGGATTCGACCGTCGTGATGGGCCATACCCGTATGACTACTCAGGGGTCGGCCTTAAAGCTCCAAAATAATCATCCGTTCGCTGGCAACGCCCAAGGGATGCCCTTTGCGCTGGCCCATAACGGGGCACTCTACAACGACCGTCTGCTTCGCAAGACCTTGGAACTCCCTGCTACCAACATCGAAACGGACAGCTACATTGCCGTCCAACTCATCGAACAAGCAAAAGCCCTCAACTTCAACAGCCTGCGTTACATGGCTGAGAAAGTTGAGGGTTCTTTCTGTTTTACGGTGTTGGACCGGAAGAACAACCTGTACATCGTGAAGGGGGACAATCCCTTCTGCCTGGTTCACCATCCGGAGAAAGGATTGTATCTCTACGCTTCCACGGAACGGATTCTTGGCAAAGCCCTGCTCTTGCTGAACCTCCCTGGTACGCCTGAGCTAGTGGAGCTGTCCTGTGGCGATATTCTTCGCATCAACTCTCACGGCAGACAGAAGAGAGAGCGCTTCTCTGTGGAACAATTCCTCTTCTCCTGGGCCTCCTATTTCCAACCCAAGAAAGTTGGCTTGGTCTGCGATGAAGACGAAGCCTACCTAGATGAATTGAGAACCACGGCTTCTTGGTGTGGCTACGATGGTAAATGGATCGATGATTGTTTGGCTGAGGGTTTCAGCCTGGACGAGATCGAGGAGTTCCTCTACTGCGGGGAGCTGTGAAATGTCCCATTAGGGTTTACCCTATTGGAACGCTGTAAAACTGTCCCGATAGGGTCCCTGCGCGTATTTTGGAACGTCCCGCTCGGCACGGGGACCCTATTGGGACAACGGAGGGATATGATGTGAAAATTGGATACATTCGGGTCAGCACCCAAGATCAGAACACGATGCGCCAAGAGGTCCTGATGAAGCAGTTGGGGGTAGACCAGGTGTACATTGATAAGTTCAGTGGGAAGAACCGGAACCGGCCTGAGTTACAAACCATGTTGGAGTTTGTTCGGAAAGGCGATGTGGTGATCGTGGAATCCATCAGCCGGTTTGCCAGAAACACAAAGGACCTGCTAGAGCTAGTAGAACAGCTGACAGCCAAGGGCGTGGAATTCATCTCCCAGAAGGAGGCCATTGATACAACGACACCCACAGGAAAATTCATGCTGACCATCTTCGGCGCTGTGGCGGAGTTGGAACGGGAATATATTCTCCAGAGACAGCGGGAAGGCATCGCCATAGCCAAAACGCAAGGTTCCTATAAAGGCAGAAAGCCCATCCAGAATCCTGATTTCACACAAACACTGCTTCAATGGAGAAGCGGTGAGATCAAGGCCGTGGAAGCAATGGACCGGCTCAACATGAGCAAGACCACATTTTACCGCAAAGTCCAGGAAGCAGAGAGGGCAGTGAGCAATGGCTGAGTATCACTATGTCCGTAAGAGCCTTACCTGGGAAGGCAAACGCTATGAGGTAAGAGGACAAACAGAAACAGAAGCCTTAGAAAAGCTATCCGAATTATTATCTGCTCTGCGTGACGGACGAGAGCTTAGAAGTGGCGATACGCTGGTTGAAGTCTGGTATCAAGAATGGAAACGGGTCTACAAGGTACCTTCTGACCTGACCAAAAAAGTCTGAGACTATATGACGAAAAATATCGGAAATATATTGGGCCTGCCATCGGGACTATGCGATTACGGGATGTACATGACATTCATTTGCAATCCATTTTGAATGAGCAACGAGGGATGTCATTTTCTCATGTCACAAAGTTAAGGATGGTCATGCAAGAGATGTTCCATCAAGCCTATCGTTCCAGATTGATTGCCTTCGACCCTTCTGACGGACTGAAGCTCCCCAAAAACGTAAAACGTTCTCATCGCTCTATCACGGAAGAAGAACGAGCCCACATCCTGGAAGTAGCAGCCTACCATCCTTCCGGGCTGTGGGTTCTTCTTATTTTGTATACAGGGTTACGACCGGGAGAAGCAGCGGCGTTACAATGGAAGGACATTGATTTTGACCGAAATGAGATCCATGTCTACAAAGCCATTGAAAGTGGAACCAATACGATTAAGACGCCAAAGACTGCCGCTGGGGTTCGTGATATTCCGATGCGGCAGGATCTTCGGCAGTTACTCTGGCAAGCCAGAGGAGATCCTTTTTCTTTGCTCTTCCCCTCCAGAAAAGGAACCATTCGTGGTGCCAGCGGTATCTGGAGATTATGGAATTCCTTCGTCAAAGAACTGGACCTTCACATGGGAGCGATTGAGAAGGATGGTAAGATTATTCAACACGCAATCGCGCCTGATTTAACGACGTATTGCCTTCGCCATACCTTCTGTACAGACTTGCAACGAGCGGGTGTTGCGATCAATATTGCAAAAGAGCTGATGGGGCACAGCAGCATCACGGTAACTGCGGATATTTACACACATAGAAATTTGTCTATTTTGCACCAGAATATTTCTCGCCTAGACAGCCTCAACACCGGAAATTTTCAGCAAAACAGTCTATTTTAGCTGCGTAAAAAACTGCGTGAAATTCAGAAAAAACCTTTGAGGAATAAGACAAAGAAACCTGAAGAAGGTTCTGTCCCTGGTTCTCTGCGTGGCTATGATGCTGTCCGTCATGGTC
>OKRW01002296.1_pt1 | contig 14064 bp, 9 predicted proteins | sample 1601151 | NCBI WGS metagenome assembly OKRW01 (sample SAMEA3541471, study PRJEB24748) | human gut metagenome | biome: human gut; feature: human-associated habitat; material: faeces | place: China | collected 2012 | reverse complement strand
TGGACTTCGCACCAAAGTTCCTGATGTTCAGCAGGTCGTTCTCGGAGAACTCGACCAGCTGGCGCACCGAATGGATGCCGGCACGCTTCAGGCAGTTGTACGAGCGGACGGACAGGTCCAGATCCTCGATCTGCTTGTCCAGCTCGGCGTTCGACTCCTGACCCTCCGGAGCGAAGATGGACGGCACTTCGCCCTCTTCCTCTTCGGGGGTGCTGGTCAGGCTGAGGAACGCGCCCATGTACTGGTTGATGATGTTGGCAGCACGGGTGACCGCATCGATAGGCTCGATGGAGCCGTCCGTCTCAACCTCCAAAACCAACTTATCGTAGTCGGTACGCTGGCCCACGCGGGTGTCGGTCACGTTCATCGTGCAACGGCGAACCGGGGAGAACAGCGAGTCGACATGGATGACGCCGATAGGATCCTCCGTGCGCTTGTTGCGCTCGGCGGAAACGTAACCGCGGCCCACACCGATGCGCACCGTCATGTCAAGCTGGCCGCCGTCGGCAACCGTGGCGATGACATGCTCGGGGTTGATCAGCGTGAACTCGGTGGGAACCTGCAGGTCCGCACCGGTCACAACGCAGGGACCCTCGGCAGAAACATGAGCCGTGGCCTCTTCCACGTCGTCATTGAGAGCCGAGAAGACCAGGCCCTTGACGTTCAGGACGATATCGGTGATATCCTCGATAACGCCTTCGGCCGTGGTGAACTCGTGCTGCACACCGTCGATTTGGATGGCCGTCGCCTTGGCGCCGTCGAGAGACGACAGCAGAACGCGACGCATGCTGTTACCCAGCGTATAGCCGTAGCCACGCTCCAGCGGTTCCACGATGAAACGCGCAACAGTATCGTTGACTTCTTCCGTTGTTACCGTCGGCCTCATGAACTCTGTCATGTTGGGTAAGCCTCCTTACTAGCGCGATTACTTGGAGTAGAGCTCGACGATGAGCTGTTCGCGGATGTCGAGATCGATCTGATCGCGGGTCGGAAGAGCCAGAACGCTGCCCTGCAGCTTCTCGATGTCAACCTCAAGCCAAGCCGGAACCTGGAAGCGGGCGTTGGAAACCAGAGCGCTCTTGATGACCAGCAGTTCCTTGGACTTGTCGGCAACGGCGATCTTGTCGCCGGCCTTGACGCGATAGGACGGGATGTCCACGCGGCGGCCGTTGACGGTGATGTGACCGTGGGTCACGATCTGACGAGCTTCCTTACGGGTGCGGGCAAAGCCCAGACGGAAGATCACGCTGTCCAGACGGGACTCCAGGATGATCATGAGGTTGTCACCCGTGATGCCCGGCATGGACTTGGCCTTGTTGAAGTAGCCATGGAACTGCTTCTCCAGCACGCCGTAGATGAACTTGACCTTCTGCTTCTCGCGAAGCTGCATCGCGTACTCGGATTCCTTACGACGACGCTTGGGCTCGCGCTTGGAAGTCTTGGAGCTGCTGTAACCCAGCACGACGGGATCCAGGCCCAGCTGGCGGCAGCGCTTAAGAACCGGAGTTCTATTGATAGCCATAGTAAATAGATCCTTTCAGTTACACGCGACGACGCTTCTTGGGGCGGCAGCCGTTGTGCGGAATGGGGGTGCAGTCCTGAATGCTGGCGACTTCCAGACCGGTAGCCTGCAGCGAACGGATAGCCGTCTCGCGACCAGAGCCGGGGCCCTTCACGTACACGGCGACCTTCTTCAGGCCGTGCTCCATAGCCGTCTTGGCAGCAGCCTCAGCAGCCATCTGCGCGGCAAACGGCGTGGACTTACGGGAGCCCTTGAAGCCGACGGTACCGGCGGACTGCCGAGAGATCACGTTGCCCTGAGGATCGGTGATGCTGACGATGGTGTTGTTGAACGTAGACTTGATATGCGCAGCGCCAACGGCAATGTTCTTGCGCTCGGAGCGCTTGATGCGCGTGCGCACGTTTTTCTTAGTTGCCACTTCTTAGCTCCCTTACTTACTTCTTCTTGCCGCCGATTTGCTTGCGGGGACCCTTGCGGGTACGGGCATTCGTGTGGGTGCGCTGACCGCGAACGGGCAGGCCCTTGCGATGACGCAGGCCACGGTAGCAGCCGATTTCCATAAGGCGCTTGATGTTCTGAGACACCTCGCGGTGCAGGTCGCCCTCCACCTTGATGTTGTTCTGGATGTAGTCACGCAGCTTGACGAGATCCTCTTCGGTGAGGTCGTTCGTGCGCGTGTCCGGATTGATGCCCGTCTCAGCCAAGATCTTCTTGGACGTGGTCAGGCCAATGCCGTAGATGTAGGTCAAGCCGACTTCAATGCGCTTGTCGCGAGGAAGGTCGACACCAACAAGACGTGCCATAGGTTTATCTCCTCTTTCTTCCTAGCCTTGACGCTGCTTATGACGGGGGTTCTCGCAGATAACGAGGACCTTGCCATGGCGTCGAATGATCTTGCACTTGTCGCACATTTTCTTGACCGAAGGACGTACCTTCATTTCAATTTCCTTTCGGTTAATGCGGTCCTATATGTACACACCCAGCCGCAGGTGATTATTCTCGGGGACACTGGCGCGCCGGCTTGCGCGCGGGCTGAGACTACTTGAAACGGTACGTGATGCGCCCGCGGTTCAAGTCGTAGACGGACAGTTCGACCGTCACCTTGTCGCCGGGCAAGATCTTGATGTAATGCATACGCATCTTGCCGGAAATGTGGGCCAGGATTTGGTGGCCGTTTTCCAGCTCCACCTTGAACATGGCGTTCGGCAGGGCTTCGAGAACCTTACCACCCAGTTCGATAACATCTTGCTTGGTCAACGGTGCTCCTTCAAACTAATCTCGTCTTTTCGCAGCAATCCGGAATGATACCAAACTTATTGAGTTGTGTAGGGAAAATACATAAAGCGCACAAGACCAGAGGAGCTCGTGGCTTTTCGATACCTGCATGTCAGGCGTGCGGTCTAGATGCCGCGCAGCCTTCGCCGCTGAGATTGGGCGAGGCCGCCAGGTATTCGCGCATTGCGCAGCCGCCTTGTCGGCTTAACGCGTGAGAATGATTGAGATGAGATTCGCGTTCAGATTCTTGCAACTATACCCTTTTACCGCGATGCGTCAAGGGCATTGCAAAAGAAATCATGCGTTCCGACTTTTCTCGGGCAATAAAAAACCTCCCAATCGGGAGGCTGAAACGCTAAATGGCTGGGCCACTAGGATTCGAACCTAGGTAGCTGGTACCAAAAACCAGAGTCCTGCCGTTGGACGATGGCCCAGTGCATTCAAACCGCCATGGCGGCCCTGCGCAAAAAGTGGTGGGCCCTGTGGGGATCGAACCCACGACCTTGGGATTAAAAGTCCCCTGCTCTACCGACTGAGCTAAAGGCCCACTTCGCATATGCGCGGCTTTTCATTCTACCGGTGCCCTACGAAACGGTCAACGGGAAAATGGTGAATTCATCTTGCCGCCGCATTTGCAACCTCCGAGCCTTACAATTCGTTGCAATGCTATCTTTCGCGAAGGACGCAACCATGACGCTTCAACAGCTTCGTTACCTCATTGCCATTGCCGAATACGGGTCGATCAACGCCGCCGCTCAGAACCTTTACGCGTCGCAGTCGAACCTGTCCACGGCCATCAAGGAGCTTGAGCAGGAGCTCGGCATCTCCATCTTCACGCGCAGCAACCGCGGCGTGACGCTGACCAACGACGGCACCGAGCTGCTCGGCTACGCACGCCAGGTCATCGAGCAGGCGAACATGCTGGAATCGCGCTACGCCAATAAGGAAAAGCCCCAGGCGCGCCTGGCGGTATCCACCCAGCATTACGCCTTCAGCGTGGAGGCCTTCGTGAACGTGGTCGAGCAATGCGAGGGCGATTTCTTCGATTTCATCCTTCGGGAAACCACCACCGCTGAGATCATCGATGACGTGCGATCGTTTCGCAGCGAAGTGGGCATTCTGTATCTAGATGCCTTCAACCAACGCGTCATGCAGAAGGCCTTCGATGACGCCGATGTGTCGTTCTACCCGCTGTTCGACGCGGGCGTGCATGTTTTCGTGGGCGAGAACCACCCGCTGGCCGGACGCGACATCATCAGGCCCGAGGAGCTGACCGTATGGCCCCGCTACAGCTTCGAGCAAGGAACCGCGAACTCGTTCTACTACTCCGAGGAGCCGCTCAGCTACGTCGAGCACTCGCGCAACATCCGCATCTCTGACCGCGGCACGCTTTCCAACCTGCTGACCAGCTACAACGGCTACACGCTTTCCACGGGCGTGCTTTCGAGCGAAATGCATACGGGCATCGTCAGCATCCCGCTTGATACCGACGAGCGCATGACCGTGGGATACATCATGCACAACGAACGCAAGCCCTCCGAGCTTTTGGACCGTTACATCGAGGAGCTGCATCGCATCATCGGGGAGAGCGAAGGCGTGACCGCGCGATAGCGGCCCATACACGAGCTTCGCCCTGCACAAGAACTGCGTGCGCAAAACGCCACGCAAGCAAAAAGCCTCGCCCGGCACGAACCGGGCGAGGCTTTCGTTTAGCTAGCCGACGAGCTTAGCGCATGTTGGAGGCGTAAGGAGCCTTGTCCTTGAGCACGACGTCGTGCGCGCCGCCCTCGACGATGGAGGTGGAGCTGATGACGGTGAGCTTGGCCTTATCCTGGAACTCGGGGATAGTGAGCGCACCGCAGTTGCACATGGTGGACTTGATCTTCAGCAGCGTGACCGCGATGTTGTCCTTAAGCGGGCCGGCGTACGGCACGTAGGAGTCGACGCCTTCCTCGAACGACAGGCTCTTCTTGCCGCCCAGGTCGTAACGGCCCCAGTTGCGGGCACGGGCCGAACCCTCGCCCCAGTATTCCTTCATGTAGGTGCCGTTGACCATGACCTTGGCCGACGGAGACTCATCGAAGCGGGCGAAGTAACGGCCCAGCATGACGAAGTCGGCGCCCATGGCCAGCGCCAGGGAGATGTGATGGTCGTAGACGATGCCGCCATCGGAGCAGATGGGCACGTAGATGCCGGTCTCCTTGAAGTACTCGTCGCGGGCCTTGGCCACCTCGATGGTTGCCGTGGCCTGGCCGCGGCCGATGCCCTTGGTCTCGCGGGTGATGCAGATAGAACCACCGCCGATGCCGATCTTCACGAAGTCGGCGCCAGCCTCTGCCAGGAAGCGGAAGCCCTCGCCGTCGACCACGTTGCCGGCGCCGATCTTCACGGAGTCGCCGTAGTGCTCGCGCACCCACTCGATGGTCATCTTCTGCCAGTCGGAATAGCCCTCGGAGCTGTCGATGCACAACACGTCGGCGCCCGCCTCGACCAGCGCGGGAACGCGCTCGGCGTAGTCGCGGGAATTGATGCCCGCGCCCACGATGTAGCGCTTGTGACTGTCCAGCATTTCGTTGGGGTTGGACTTGTGGCTGTCGTAGTCCTTGCGGAACACCATGTAGACCAGATTGCCCTCGGCATCCACCAGCGGCAGGGAATTCAGCTTGTGGTCCCAGATGATGTCGTTGGCGACCTTGAGGGAGGTGTTCTCGGAAGCGGTGACCAGCTTCTCGAGCGGGGTCATGAACTCGGAGACCTTCTCCTCGCCGGTCATGCGGGACAGGCGGTAGTCGCGCTCGGTAACGACGCCGAGCAGCTTGCCGTGAGCAGAGCCGTCGTCGGTGACGGGCATGGTGGAATGACCCGTCTGCTCCTTCAGGGCAACAACCTGGTTAAGCGTCATGTCGGGGGAAAGGTTGGCGTCGGACTCGACGAAACCGGCCTTGTAGTTCTTCACGCGGGCGACCATGGCAGCTTCCTGCTCGATGGTCTGGTTGCCGTAGATGAAGCTCAAGCCGCCCTCGGTTGCCAGGGCGACGGCCATGTTGTCGTCGGACACGGCGGCCATGATGGCGCTGACCATGGGGATGTTGAGCGAAAGCGGGCACTCTTCCTGGCCCTTGCGGTACTTGACCAACGGGGTTTCCAGGCTCACCGACGCCGGAACGCACGTAGCAGGCGTATGACCAGGTACCAGAAGATACTCGTTGAACGTACGTGACGGCTCGTCGTAATAATAAGCCATGGGAGACGGCTCCTTCTCTCGCAACGGGATTTTCGTTGCTAGCCATTATAGTCACGCCGACGGCTCGATTGCGAGGGCGGGCCGGCAAATAGCGGAGAATGTGGAGAAACGCACGGAGAACAGCGCCTCGGGCAACGAAAAGGACCGCCGGTTCCCCAGCGGTCCTACCAGGCGCGATATGCGATTTCAAAGCCTTATCAGCCCAGACCCGCCCATTTCGCGATGATGGGGGCATAACCCATGGCGAACACGATGAGCATGCCCACGGGGATGACGTAGGTCACGTAGCCGCGCGCCCATCGCGGGAACTTCAGGCCGCTGCCCGTGTCGGCCTCCGCCAGGAAGCCTTCCCAGCCCCAGCCGCTTTTGCGCGTGCAGAACAGCACCAGCAGCAGGCCGCCCCACGGAAGGATGTTGTTCGACACCAGGAAGTCCTCGATGGCCTGGATGTCGCCGATGCCCGGGACCGTGAAGCCCGCCAACACGTTGAAGCCCAAGACGCACGGCATGCTGAGCACCGCCAGCAGCACGCCGTTGACCAGGCACGCCTTCTTGCGCGGCGTCCCCCACTGGTCCATGGTGAAGCTCATGATGTTCTCGAACACGGCGATGACCGTGGACAGCGCGGCGAACGTCATGAACACGAAGAACAGCACGGCCCACAGCTGGCCGAACGGCATCTCGTTGAACACGCTGGGCAGCGTGATGAACACCAGGCCCGGACCCGAACCCGGCTCCACGCCGAACGCGAAGCAGGACGGGAAGATGACGAGGCCCGCCATCAGCGCTACGAGCGTATCGAGGCCGGCCACGCGCACCGCCTCGCCCGTGAGCGTGTGGTCCTTGCCGATATAGCTTCCGAAGATGGACATGCCGCCCATGCCGACCGAGACGGTGAAGAAGGCCTGACCCATGGCGGCGTACACGGCATCGCCAAAGGTTGCCAGCTGCTCGGCCAGCGTGGCGCCGGCGAACATCTTGCCGAAATCGGGCATCAGGTAGAAACGCAAGCCCTCGGCCGCGCCCGGCAACGTGACCGCGCGCACGCACAGGGCCACAAGTACTACGAACAAGGCCATCATCATGACCTTCGTCACGCGCTCCACGCCCTTCTGCACGCCGGCGCGCGTGACGCCCACGCCCACGCCCACGATGATGAGCATGTACACGGCAAGCTGCACCGGATCGGCCAGCATGCCGTTGAAAACGTCTGCCACCTGAGAGCTCTCCAAACCCACGAACTCGCCCGAGGCGCTTTTCACCACGAAGGCGAGCATCCAGCCGCCCACAGTGGTGTAGAACATCATGAGCAGGTAGTTGCCGGCAAGCGCCAGCCACTTGAACGCATGCCATTTCGTGCCCGCCGGCTCAAGCACGTCGTAGCTGCGCGCAATGGAGCGCTGGCTTGCGCGGCCGGCGGCGAACTCCATGATGAGGGCCGGAAGCGCGAAGATGGCCAGGAACACCAGGTACATGATCACGAACGCCGCGCCGCCGTACTCGCCCGTGATATAGGGGAATCGCCACACGTTGCCCAGGCCGATGGCGCAACCCGCGCTCACCAGGATGAACCCAAGTCGGGTTCCGAACTTCTCGCGTTCCATTCGTCCTCCAAACCGCGCGCCGTGGCACGCGTAACGCAAAAAACGCCCGGCGTAGCGATACGCCGGGCGCTCACAATCAACCCTTGCAGTGTAGCGGAAAGCGGAGCCTACCGCCAGAAACGTTACCGAACACCGTCGTCCTATTCCGACCGCAGGGCCTCAACCGGGTCCTTTCGGCTGGCGGCGCTTGAGGGGATAAGGCCCGCCAGGAACGTGAGCAGCATGCTGATGCCCACGAGCACCACCGCCGCCTGCCAGGGCAGGATGGCCACATTGCGGACGTCGAACAGCGAGTACACGATGGCGTTGGCAGGTATGCAGGCAAGCGCGGTCAGCCCGATGCCGATGACGCCGGCCGTGAAGCCCACGATGATGGTCTCAGCGTTGAACACGCGGCTGATGTCGCCCTTGCTGGCGCCGATGGAGCGCAGGATGCCGATCTCCTTCTTGCGCTCGAGCACGCTGATATAAGTGATCACGCCGATCATGATGGAGCTGACCACCAACGAGATGGCCACAAACGCCACCAGCACGTAGCTGATCATGTTCACGATGGTGGTGACCGAACTCATCAGAGCGCCCACGATATCGGTGTAGCTGACAACCTTGCCTTCTTCGCCGTTCGACTCCATGCGGTCGTTGTAGGTGTCAAGGATATCGATGACGTTTTGCTTGCTGGGGAAATCCTTCGGATAGATGTCGATGCTGGCAGGTTTGGCGTAATCGGCCCAGCCCAGCTTCTTCATGTTGTTGTCGTAGCTGGACTGCTCGGTGGACATGAGGCTTGCCATGAGCTCGGCAAGCTCGTTCTCGTCCATGTTCATCTGGAAGGCATCGGCGAACGCGGACTGGTCGATGCCCATGGCGCTGGACATGTTGCCGGCAAGCCTGGTCATATACGAGTTCATCGCGGAGGACACCTGCTGCTGCATCGCGCCCGCGAACTGGGTCATCACCTGCGCCATGGCGCTTTGCATATACGTTTGCATAGCAGCGCCGAGCTGCGTTTGCAGCTGCGAGGAGATAGCCTGCGTCAACGCTGGGAGCAGCTGTTGCTGGATCTGCTGGCCGATCTGCTGCGAAAGCTGATCGCGCAGCTGCTGCTCGATCTGGCCCGACATGCCGCTAAAGTCGATGGAGCCAGCGATGACCTGTTGCATCGCCGCCTGCGTGGCTGGATCGGCCAGATACGCCGCCACAGCCGCATCGATACCGCCGCCCGCATATTCCGGATGCGCCGCCAGCCACACGGGATACCCCTTCACGATGCCCATGACGCCGGCAGTGAGCGCATCCGTTTTGATGGTGGGCTGCACACCGTCGAAGCTGACGTCCAGCCCGCTGAAGTCAAGGTTCAGCTTGCTTACGTCGATGGCGCTCGGGTCGATGCTGATGGAGGACGCATCGAAGGCAGGCAAGCTGGAAAGATCCAGGCTCATGCCCGACAAATCCATGCTGGCGCCCAGATCGGCTCCCTGCAGCCCCGCGGCCAGCGCGCTCTCGTCAAACGTGAAGGCGCTCTGCAGCTTCTGCCCGTCGATGGTGAACAGGCTTGACATATCGAAGCCGTTGCCGTTTTTCTGGTTGCTTTCCTCGTCGGCGAACGACTTGCCCGCGATCACGTTCGTCGCCGGGTTCGCCTTCTGGTCCTGCACGATCTGGGTGTTCCCCGCCTGGTCGATCAGGTGGTTCACCAAGCTTGAGGGGTAGTACAGCCCCGTCTGCAGGGAGGTGATCTTCGCACCCTCCTTCGGCTTCACGACGCCCGCGATCTTCAGCGTTTCCCCGTTGTCCACCAGGTTCCTCATGTAGGCGCCGTCGCCGGATTTGTCCTTCCACACGCCGTATTCGTTATCGCGCTGGTAGAAGTCCGCGGCGTTCACCAGCTTGAAGGTGACGCTCATCAGGTCGTCGTAGGAAAACGACAGGCTGTCGCTCGGCGCATTGACGGCTTCCTCGTTGGCGAAGGCGCGTACCATACTCTCGAGCTCGGCGTGGTCGCGCAGGCCCATGGAGTAGAGCATGAAATCGCTCACGCTGCCGCCCGGGGTGAGCACCAGCACGATCTCGTCGTAGTTTTCAGGCCAACGACCTGCCATAACGTCGTATTGGCCCTCGACCATGCCCATGTTGTCGGGCAGCTTGTAGAAGATGTTGGTGCTCATCATCGACGACATGATGCCGTTCGAAGCCGTGGAGGAGCCCAGGCCGATGCTGGCGAACGACTTGTCCGGGTTCACCTGATGCGCGCCGCCCGACGTGTCGGAGCTGAAGATCTGCGGCGTGACGCTGTAGCCATACTCGATGGAGCTCACGTACGGCTCCGCGCCCGATTCGCCCGAGTCAAGGTATTTCTTCAACGACGCAAGGTCGTTGCTGCCGATGCTGTCGAAGGTGCTCGCGATCATCTTCGACTCGTGCACGGGCTTACCCGAATCGTCATCGGATGCGTCGTCCTGGGCCTTCTCCGACGACGAGCCATCCGAACCGCTACCCAGCCCCATCATACTGGTCATGTCGAACCCCTGGTCCTGGATCTGCAGCGGGTATTCGGAAAGTGTCTCCTCTTCCACATTGGCGATGTAGCTGTTCACGCCGTTGGCCAGCGACAAGATGGCGGCGATGCCGATGATGCCGATGCTGCCCGCGAACGCCGTCATGAGCGTGCGGCCCTTCTTCGTGAGCAGGTTCTTAAACGACAGGGAAAGCGCCGTGAGGAACGACATGCTGGTGCGGCGAGCCTGCTTCGCGGCGCGGCGCGGGCTATTCTCGGCCGCCGGGTCGAACGGGCGGGTATCGTCACGGATGACGCCGTCGGCCAAGGTGACGATACGCGTAGCGTAGCGCTGCGCCAGCTCGGGGTTATGCGTAACCATGATGACCAGGCGGTCGTCGGCGATCTCGGTGAGCAGGTCCATGATCTGCACACTGGTCTTAGAGTCGAGCGCGCCCGTGGGCTCGTCGGCCAGCAAGATCTCGGGATCGTTGATAAGCGCACGGGCGATGGCGACGCGCTGCATCTGACCGCCGGAAAGCTGGCTGGGCTTTTTGCTCACGTGCTCGGCAAGTCCCACGCGGCCAAGCGCCTCGATAGCGCGCTGCCGGCGCTCGACCCGGGACACACCGGAAAGCGTGAGGGCCAGCTCGACGTTTTCCAGGATGGTCTGGTGCGGGATAAGGTTGTAGGCCTGGAACACGAAGCCGATGCGGTTGTTGCGATACGCGTCCCAATCGCGGTCCTTGTAATCGCTTGTGGACACACCGTCGATGAGCAGGTTGCCGCCGTCATAATGGTCGAGGCCGCCGATGATGTTGAGCATGGTGGTCTTGCCCGAGCCCGAAGGCCCCAGCACTGCCACGAACTCGTTGTCGCGGAAGGCCACCGACACGTGATCGAGCGCGGTTTGCGTGAAGTCCGCAGTGGTGTAGGACTTGCACACGTTTATCAGTTGCAGCATGCAGCCGCCTTTCGAATTTGAAGACAATCGCTATGATTATCCCCCTGCCGCGCGCCCCATCTGCCCGTTTTCGCGAAATGCGTGGAATCCGTTACCTTGGAGCGCGCGATGCAGGCGCGCTACCGAGCAAAAACCGCCTCCTTCGCTGTTAGCCGGCTTTGAGCGGAAGGCTCTTTAAGCAGCCTCGCACCCGCCGACAGCCTTCTGAGCTGAACGCCATTTCCCGCAAGCCGCGCAGATAGCCAGCGCAGTTGTCGGCTTTCCCGGTTGCGCCCCTTCCCCGCCTAGCATGCCCGCGTCTGTTGGCGTACTATCGTCTGCGAGCAACGATCCCCGAATGCAAGGAGCGTATATGGAACGCGAATCCGCGTGGAAACGCTACGATGAGGACCAGCTGGCCGAGCTCGAGCAGCTCGCCGCCGGCTACATCGACTTCATCTCCGAGAACAAGACCGAGCGCGAGTTCTCCGCCGCCGCCATCCGCAGCGCCGAGGCCGCCGGCTACGAAAGCCTGGACGCCGCCATCTCCGCAGGCCGCAAGCTTGCTCCCGGCGACAAGGTGTGGGCAACCATGCGCAACAAGGCCGTCATCCTGGTGCAGCTGGGCGCCCGCCCGCTGACCGACGGCATGAACATCCTTGGTGCGCACATCGACAGCCCGCGCCTGGACGTCAAGCAGAACCCGCTGTACGAATCCAGCGAGCTTGCCTTCATGGACACCCATTACTACGGCGGCATCAAGCACTACCAATGGGTCACTGTCCCGCTGGCGCTGCACGGCGTGATTGCCAAGAAGGACGGCAGCGTGGTGGACGTGAAGATCGGCGAGGACGCCGACGATCCCGTCTTCTGCATCTCCGACTTGCTCATCCACCTGGCGAACCAGCAGATGGGCAAGAAGGCCAACGAGGTCGTCGAAGGCGAGGCGCTTGACATCCTAGTCGGCAACCGCCCGCTGGTGGTGCGCGACGAGGATGGCGAGGCCAAGGAGCAGAAGGACCCCGTGAAGGCCTTCGCCCTTAAGCTGCTTGCCGACAAGTACGGCATCGAGGAAGAGGACTTCCTGTCCGCCGAGCTTGAGGTCGTGCCCGCCGGCCGCGCCCGCGACCTGGGCTTCGACCGCAGCATGGTGCTCGGCTACGGCCAGGACGACAGCGTGTGCGCCTACACCTCGCTGGTAGCGCAGCTAGCCGTCGCCGGCGAGGAGCTCGACCGCGCCGCCGTGTGCGTGCTCGTGGACAAGGAGGAAATCGGCAGCGTGGGCGCCACGGGCATGGCCTCGCAGTTCTTCGAGAACACCATCGCCGAGATCATGGAACTTGCCGGCGAGGGCGGCATACTGCCGCTGCGCCGTGCACTGGCCGCTTCCGCCATGCTCTCCTCCGACGTCTCCGCAGGCTTCGACCCCGCCTACGCCAGCGTGTTCGAGGCGAAGAACAGCGCGTATCTGGGCCACGGCCTGGTGTTCAACAAGTACACGGGTGCTCGCGGCAAGTCGGGCAGCAACGACGCCCGCGCCGAGTACATGGCGCGCATCCGCAAGATCATGGACGACGCCGGCGTGCAGTTCCAAACCTGCGAGCTGGGCAAGGTCGACGCCGGCGGCGGCGGGACCATCGCGTACATCCCCGCCAAGTACGGCATGGACGTCATTGACTCCGGCGTGGCGGTGCTGTCCATGCATAGCCCCTGGGAGGCTACCAGCAAAGCCGATATCTACGAGGCCGAACGCGGCTACGAGGCGTTCCTGCGCGCATAACAAGCAGGGGTGCGAAAGCGAAGACCGTTCTCGCACGCAACCTCGGAAAACCGTCGATAAACAGCAAGAAGCGCCGCGACTTCAAGTCGCGGCGCTTCTTTATTCGCTAGCTTGTCACAAGCTGCATACGCACCCCGCGTGCCCATCGCCATCAGGGACGCTCAAGCAGCCTGCCGGCTACGGCGCAAGCATCCGGCAGCGACGATGCGCCCGCACGGCAGCCCGCCTTCACCGGCAGGTGACAAGACGGTCGCCGAAACGCATGCGGCACCGTTTAGAACTCGAGGCCCTCCAGGCGCTTGAACCACTCGTCCTTGGTCAGGAAGTCCCACGGATCGAAGATCTCGTCAAGCGTCTCCTTGGACAGCTTGGCCTCGGGATCGTTCTCCAGGCGCTCACGATACGTAGGGCCGTCCACCGCGTTCTGGATATCCTCCCACACGGCCATGGCGTTGCGCTGCACGATGACGTACGCCTCCTCGCGCGTGATGCCCGTGTTCACCAGGGCCAGCAGCACCTTGCTGGAGAAGATGAGGCCCTTGGTGCGCCACACGTTGTGCTCCATCTTCGCCGGATAGGTTTGCAGGCCGTCCATGATCCACTGCATCTTGGCGAACATGTAGTCCAGCACGGTGAAGCTGTCGGCCAGCGCCACGCGCTCGGTGCCGGAGTGGCTGATGTCGCGCTCGTACCACAGCGCCACGTTGTCAAGCGCCACCTGAGCGTTCGCCTTCACGCAACGGGCAAGGCCGCACACGCGCTCGGCCGTGATGGGGTTGCGCTTGTGAGGCATGGCCGACGAGCCCTTCTGACCCTTCTTGAACGGCTCCTCCGCCTCGATGACGTCGGTCTGCTGCAGCAGGCGCACCTGCATGGCGATGGACTCGAGCGTTGCGGCGGCGCAGGCCAGCGCGCACATGACCTGGGCGTGGCGGTCGCGCGCCAGCACCTGAGTGGACAGCGGGTCGGGCGTCAGGCCCAGCTTCTCGCACACGTACTTCTCAACATAGGGGTCGATGCTGGAGTACGTGCCCACCGCGCCGGAGATGGCACCGGTTGCGGCGACTTCGCGAGCCTGCTCCAAGCGAGTCTGCGCGCGCTTGAGCGCCCAAGCCCAGCTGCCGAACTTCATGCCGAACGTCATGGGCTCGGCGTGGATGCCGTGCGTGCGGCCCACGCACAGGGTGTTCTGGAACTCGAAC
>OKRW01002289.1_pt1 | contig 14098 bp, 14 predicted proteins | sample 1601151 | NCBI WGS metagenome assembly OKRW01 (sample SAMEA3541471, study PRJEB24748) | human gut metagenome | biome: human gut; feature: human-associated habitat; material: faeces | place: China | collected 2012 | reverse complement strand
TGCTGGCGGATGGTCAGGGTAACGCTATCTATCTGGCTGAACGTGACCGACCGCACTAAGCAGCGCAACGCGATTGTAGTCGCGGATGACCTTCCAGACCTCTTCCCAGTCCACTTTTTTGGCGTAGACCACCAGCAACACAATCACCGCGATAAAAAACAGCCAGGTGAGGATCTTCTTTGCTAAGCGCCAGCGCGGGTGTGATTTACTCATCAGGGTTTTACCCCCGTGTTTTCAGTTTCTACCCGATCCTGCGTTTCCATTGTCGGTTGTGCGGGCGGATCAACCTGCGCCAGACGTGGCGTGTGCGCCGGAAGCCAGCCCACCAGCGCCGGGAAGTGGCGTAGAAAGTGGAACGCCAGCACGCTTTTGGTCAGGTTCCACCAGGTGCGTTTGGGCAGCATGGTTTCATCCACCTGCTGACAATCTGCGGCGATAATGCCGTTCAGATTATCGCGCAGCGTCTGGTTAAAATGACGATCGTGGATGATGACATTTGCTTCGAGATTCAGTGACAAACTGAGCGGATCGAGATTACTGGACCCTACTGTCGCCCAGTGATCGTCCATCAATGCCACTTTGCCGTGGAGCGGGCGGCGGCGGTACTCAAACACCTGAACGCCGCCTTTAACCAGATAGTTATACAGCAAGCGTGCACCGACTCTGACAATCGGCATATCCGGTTCGCCCTGAATGATCAGTTTGATCCGCACCCCGCGCCGTGCCGCTTTACGCAAGGCGTGTAAAAATCGATAGCCGGGGAAGAAGTAGGCGTTGGCGATAATCACTTCCCGCCGCGCTTGAGCGAGCATTTTCAGATAGTGACGTTCGATATCATCGCGATGTTCTTCGTTATCGCGCCAGACCAGCAATACCTGCGCTTCTCCCGGCTGGCGGTTCTCTTCCGCTTTGTGATGACGTCGCCACCAGCGTCGTGCCGCGCTCTGTCCAGGCAGGTTTTCCAGCTCAAACTGGAGAATATCTTCGACAATCGGCCCTTCAAGGCGCACCGCGTAATCCTGTTTAGCCTCCGGACCGTAGCTGGACATATGCTCGGCGGAGTAATTCAGCCCGCCAATAAAGGCTATACGCGCGTCGATCACCACAATTTTGCGATGCATCCGGCGAAACACATTGGTGCGCATACCAAAAAGGCGAGGGCGGGGATCGTAGTAGCGGAACACTACGCCAGCTGCCGTCAGTTCATTGACAAACTCATCGCTGAGATCCGGCGAACCGTAGCCATCCAGCAAGACTTCCGCTTTCACCCCGCGTTGCGCTGCTGCCAGTAGTGCCGCATGCAGTTGTTTGCCGACGTCATCCTCAAACCAGATAAACGTTTCAAGAATGATGCGTTCTTGTGCCTCGCCAATCGCCTTAAACACCGCGGGATAATATTGCTCGCCGTTTTCCAGCAACTGGATCTTATTGCCTTCGCGCCAGCTACATTTCATAAATGAATCTCCGCACTTAAAGGGGCATGATCAGAAAGGTGTCGCCATGTCCGCAGCGGCAACGCGGTTGGCGCGCTGGCGCTGGCATTTTTGACGTAGATCCTGTCCAGTCGTAGTAGAGGAAATTGCACCGGAAACGTGCGCGCCGGGCGTCCGTGGGCGCGGGTAAAAATCTCATCCAGTCCGGCCTGCACTTTTAACGGATGATTAGCTTTTTGCCGCCAGTCGTTGAAATCACCCGCTACCAATACCGGTTCGCCGTCCGGTAGCTCATTCACCCATTCGGCGAGCATCGCAAGCTGCGCCTGACGGTGCGCCTCACGCAGGCCCAGATGTACGCACATCACATGAATCGCTTTTCCGGTCATCGGCGGCACAATGCGGCAGTAGAGCACGCCGCGCTTTTCCGCACCATCGACCGAAACATCGCGATTCTCATAATGTTCAATGGGATAACGCGACAGTACGGCGTTGCCGTGATGCCCTTCCGGGTATACGGCATTGCGACCGTAGGCAAAATCGCTCCACATAGTGTCGGCGAGAAACTCGTAGTGCGAGGTATCGGGCCAGTTTTCCACATGCAGCGGATGAACTTCGTGCGCGCCCATCACTTCCTGCAGGCAAACAATATCGGCGCTGACGGTACGCACGGCGTCGCGAAGTTCCGGCAAAATGAAGCGTCGGTTAAACGCGGTAAAGCCTTTGTGAATATTGATGGTGAGCACCTTGAACGAAAATTGTTGTGTTTGATCGGGCATAATTTTCCTGTCTTTGCCTCTTATCTCATTGAAATAGTGTAGTCGGCGTCACAAAAAGGTGCGGTCTTACGGAATTTTCCGTAAAGTTCGGTACTCTGAGTAAGTAGAGATAAATTCTTCAGGAGAGAAGCCATGAAGTGGCAACAACGTGTTCGTGTCGCAACGGGTCTAAGTTGCTGGCAGATTATGTTGCATTTACTGGTAGTGGCGCTGCTGGTGGTGGGCTGGATGAGTAAGACTCTGGTTCACGTCGGCGTGGGATTATGCGCACTGTATTGTGTCACGGTAGTGATGATGCTGGTGTTTCAGCGCCACCCCGAGCAACGCTGGCGTGAGGTGGCAGACGTGCTGGAAGAGCTGACCACGACCTGGTATTTTGGCGCAGCGCTGATTGTGCTGTGGCTGTTGTCCCGCGTTCTGGAAAACAACTTTTTGCTGGCAATTGCAGGGCTGGCAATCCTTGCCGGCCCGGCGGTAGTGTCTTTGCTGGCGAAAGATAAGAAGTTACATCACCTTACGTCTAAACATCGCGTACGCCGCTGACCCTGTCGTGGCCGTTATCACCAGTAGCGGCCACAAACTATTCCACACAATATCCAGACTCGCATCCTTCAAATAAATCTGCTTGGTAATGTCCGTAAAGTGGCGAATAGGGTTAATCCACGTCAGGTTTTGCAGCCATACCGGCATGTTTTCCACCGGAGAAACGTAACCGGAAAGGAGAATGGCGGGCATCATAAAGACAAACACGCCGATAAACGCCTGCTGTTGTGTTGAACAGAGTGATGAAATCAACAGACCGAATCCCCCCAGCGATAAACCGTAAATCACCATCGTAAAGTAGAACAGCGCCAGCGATCCGGCGAAGGGGATTTGATACGCCCAGATACCAATCGCCAGCACAATGGTGGCCTGGAAGGTGGCGACAATTAACGCCGGTACGGCTTTGCCGATGAAGATCTGCCAGGTGGTGAGCGGCGAAACCAGTAGCTGATCGAGCGTACCTTGTTCACGTTCGCGGGCGACGGAAAGTGAAGTGACGATCATTACGCCGATAGTGGTGATCATGGCGATCAGTGACGGCACCACAAACCATTTGTAGTCGAGATTCGGGTTATACCAGTTGCGTACCACCAGCTCGCTGTTGTTAGGTTTCGGTTTTCCTTCCAGCAGCTCCTGCTGATAATTTTTGACGATCTGTTGCAGGTAGTTGGCGGCAATTTGCGCACTGTTGGAGTTACGCCCGTCGAGGATCAACTGCAAAGGCGCGGTCTGGAAGGTATCCAGTTTGCGCGAGAAGTCAGCCGGGAAACGCACCAGTAGTAACGCCTTTTGTGTGTCGATGGTTGGGCGGATCTCCTGTGGGCTTTTCAGCAGCAGCACATGAGTAAAGGCGCTGGCGCGGGCAAAACGTTGAGTAAGTTCCACCGAATGCTCGCCGTTATCTTCATCGTAGATGGCGATGGTGGCGTTAGTCACTTCCAGCGTGGCGGCGAACGGGAACAGGATCACCTGAATTAGCACGGGTAAAATCAGAATCGCGCGGGTTTGCGGTTCGCGCAGCAACGACTGCAACTCTTTGCGGATTAACGTCCATAAGCGATGAAACATGCTCTTCTCCCTAATCCAGCCGACGTTTGGTTTTCAGCCACGTCAGGCCGATAAACATCACCGCCGAAGCGATCAAAAACAGCACGTTTACCACCAGCACCACTGGAATATTCCCGGCGAGGAACAGGCTTTGCAGGGTGCTGACGAAATAACGAGCGGGAATAATGTACGTCACCGCGCGGATCACCGCGGGCATACTGTCGATCTGAAAAATAAAGCCGGAAAGCATAATCGACGGCAGAAAAGCGGCGTTCAGGGCGACCTGAGCGGCATTGAACTGGTTGCGGGTAATCGTGGAAATCAGCAGCCCCATCCCCAGGGTACTGAGTAAAAACAGGCTGGAGATAAAAAACAGAATCAGCAGCGACCCGCGATACGGCACGCCGAGAATAAACACCGACACCAGCATACACAGCAACATCGCCAGCATCCCGAGAAAGTAATAAGGGATCAGCTTACACAGCAGCAGTTCCGTGCGGGTAATCTCCGTAGAGAGCAAAGCCTCCATGGTGCCGCGTTCCCATTCTCTCGCTACCACCAGCGAGGTGAGAATCGCGCCGATGACCGTCATGATAATGGTCACCGCACCGGGGATAATAAAGTGCTGGCTTATCGCCGCGGGGTTAAACCAGTAGCGGGTTTGTACATCAATAAGCGGTTCAAAAGTCTGCCCGTTGTCCTCCGCTCGCTGCATTTGCCAGATCTGCCAGATCCCTTCGACATACCCCTGCACAAAGTTAGCGGTATTCGGCTCACTGCCGTCGGTGATCACCTGAATCGGTGCGGTGGCGTTGGCGCGCTCCATCTGTTCCGCAAAATCCACCGGAATAACCACCAGACCGCGAATTTTCCCCGCCTGCATTTTGGCGATCAGTTCCTGACGGTTATCGCTGATGGTGGCGTCGATGTAGGGCGAACCGGTCATGGTGTGGGTGAAATCCAGCGCCGCTTCGCTACGCTGTTCCAGTAAAATCCCGACCCGCAGCTTGCTGGAGTCGAGGTTAATGCCGTAACCAAAAATAAACAGCAGTAGCAGCGGGATCACTACCGCAATCAGCCAGCTACTCGGATCGCGAACGATCTGCCGCGTCTCTTTAACGCACAGCGCCCGTACGCGACGCCAGGACAGGATCGGGTTACTCATTGCTATGCTCCTTATCCCAGTCGTGGATCAACTGAATAAAGGCTTGCTCCATGGTGGGATCGGGTTGCTCATCGTTAGCCGACTGTGCTTTCAAATCGTCCGGCGTGCCGCTGGCGATTAATTTCCCGCGGTACACCAGGCCGATGGCCGTGCCCGCCGCCGCCGACTCGCCGAAGCTGGTGAACGCCACCACGACGGCCGCCTCGACCACGCCGACACCCTGCGGTGTGACCGAGATCATAGCGAACAGCGTTGCCACCACGTAACCGCACACCAGCGCCGGCGCCGTGTCGACGCCGAACCCGATGCCCACCAACGCGAAGCACGAAAGCTCGCACAAGCTGGCGATCAGCGAGCACCCGTACGCCTGCAGCGTGGGTTTGGGGCTATGACCGATCATGCCGGCCGCCTCGGAAAACGCCTGCGCGATGCGCTCGGCCCACGGCTCGAGCGGCTTTTTGCGCACACGCCCGACCACCTTGCGGCTCACGCGTTCGACGGGCCGCAAAAGGCGCATAAGCGAACCGGGCTTTTTGTGTGCCAGGATAAGCAGCGCCACCATGGTCCCCACCAGACACAATACCACCATGCCCATAAGGAACCACACAGGCGACAGCCCCACCGTGACCGCCAGGAAGATGAACGCGCATACCATGAGCGTGGAAAACGCACCATCGATGGTGATCTGCATGAGCAGCGCCGCGCCCGTGGCTTTGCCGGCGGGGATGCCGCGCCGTCGCGCGTCGTCGACCACCAACGTGGTGCCCGCCAGGTTCATGGACGGCGCGATGGTGTTCATGAAAAACGTGCCGAAGACCAACGGCAATGTGGATTTCGGCTCCATGCGCTCGCCCACGGCGGCGAAGCTGCGCGAATAGGCGAAGCTTTGCGCGAAGTACTTCCCCAGCTGCGTGAGGATGGCCGCTACCAGCGGCAGGGGGCTTCCCTGCTTCATGGTCTCCCCCAGCTCCACCAACTGGTCGCCGCGCAAAAACACCACCGCAAGCACGATGATGAGCACCACACCCATGAAAAGGTTCTTAACGTTGAATTTCATGCAGCCGCCTAACGTTGGCCCGCGGTGTCGTTACAGCTCAGGAACTCGCGCAAATCTGTATGCATCAGGAAATCGAGCTCGGCCTTGCCGCGTTCGTCAAGGTCGGTTTCCACGAACAGGAAGCCGTAGCAGCCAAACGTGGGCACATCGAACTCGCGCAGCTCCAAAACCCTATCGAAGCGCTCGGAGAACGCCGGGTAATCGAACTCCTCGTTCCCCATCACGCCATCCGGCGGGTTAAGCAGCGACATGGTGTACACATGGTCGCCCGCATAAGCGAACGCGGTATCGTAATCGGGCAGCGCGTCGGTCAAAAACGCCTCATAGCTGCGAAAACCATAAGCGTGCTGGGCAACGTCGGTGCCGCCCAAGCCGGCGAATCGCAAAGGATTGAACTCGATGGGCCGGATAACGCCGCCGTCCTGCTCGTCCACGCGAACCTCAACATGCACCGGAAAGTTTCGCGCTCCCACCAGGGAGTTCACGCGCGAGAGCCATTCCTCGAAGGCGGGCGCCTTTTCGCGCACGATAGCCGCCGATGTAGTGTACATGCGATCGGACGTATCATCAGGACCGGCGAAATCATGACGCAGCACGTTGAGCACGTGCGCCGCGCCCTGCTCATCGAAGAACGCATCCAGGGCATATTCCTGCCCCGTGATGAACTGTTCCAGGATGAAATCGCTGCCGGCAACCACGCTGTCGGGATACATGTCCGCCCAAGCAGCCGCGTTCGACGCGAAATCGGCCAGCGCCTCGTCCCAATCGGCACGGCAGCGCACCGTGTGCACGCCCATGCTGCAGAACCCGCGGGCGGGCTTCACCACGAACGGCATATGCGGCTCAAGCTCGGCGAAGTCAAGTTTCCCCAGCTCATCGGCTGTGCATGCGCGGAAGAAGAAGCCCTCGTCCATCTGCGCCAGAAGCTTGCGCATGGCAACCTTGTCCTTGAACACGGTGATGGCGTGCGTAAGGCTGGGGTTGTCCGCATGCGAGCAGATCCACTCGAGCGTGTTCTCGGAGTTGGTGTACACGCGCTCGCCCGCGGAAAGACGCGAAGCCGCCTCAGCCTCATCGACCAGGTGCAACGCCCGCCCGGACGCAAAAGCCGTGCGCTCGGAGAACGCATTGCGAAGCACAGGGTGTTGCGAAGATTCAAGCCATTCCAGCAACTGCGGCGAAGCATACGGTTCGTCAAGGATGACCATGGCAACCCCCTTCTCTAGCGGCCAACGCAATCGCGGCCCTCTAAGGATAATAAAGAAGTATACCCCCTCAGACGCATCGCCGCACCGCCGCGGAAAGGCCCTCACGCAAACAGCAGCGCCCCGCCGGCATGAGGCGAAAAGGGGCAAGAGAACTCTTCTGTATGGAAGCCCCTCAAGCCTTGCCGCCGAGCGGGAAACTAGCGCCGCCGCGCCCATATAACAAAGCCCGGCACCCTCCGTAAAAGCGGCAACCAAGCCCGCCCCTTGCGGAGCGCGGTATACTGCTGCGGAGAAAAATCGATTCGGACAGGGGGGCATCAGTGCGCGGCAATATCCCAGATGCGGTGGACCATGCGCTGCGCAGCCCTCGCTCCTTGGCGCCGTTGGTTCTGGTCATGGGCTTTTTGGGTGCCACAGCGCGCTACGCCCTGGAGATGCTCCTGCCCGCGCAGTGCGGCTTCCCCGTTGCCACGCTTGCGGTGAACATATTCGGTTGTTTCACATTGGAGATCGTCAATCAATTCGTCGCACGGCGCACAAGCCTGCCGGCGCCGTTGGTGAAGTCGATGGGCATCGGGCTTATCGGGGCGTTCACCACCATCGCTGCGCTTTCCACCGAGAACCTGGCGCTTTTGCAGCAGGGGCATTTCGGCATGTTCGCGCTGTACCTGGGCATCACCGTGTTCGCCACGTTCGGTGCCGCCTACGCGGGAAAGCGCCTGGCCGATGCCATGGGCCCGCGCTACAGCGCGCATCACCGGGCCGCGGCCTCGTGCGACCTTCCGCAAAACGGGGGCGATGCGTGATGAGCCCGCTGGCGTTGATCATGGTGGGCTTGGGTGGAGCGGCCGGCGCGCTGTGCCGTCACAGGGCGCTTTCATTCATGAAGCCCCGCTCGAACAGCTGGTTTCCTTGGCCGACGCTGCTGGTGAACCTTGCGTCGTGCACCGTCGCCGGGACGGCGCTTGCGGGAGCCGCCGCGCTCGGGCAAACCGCCTACATAGCGCTGACCATGGGGTTTCTGGGCGGCTTCTCCACGCTTTCCACGATGAACTGCGAGGCCGTCGATATGGCGACGGAAGGGCATCGCGGAGAAGCAGCCGCATATCTGGTGGTCACCTACGGTTCAACCCTAGGCGCCGCCGCATTGGGCTTCGCCCTAGCGCACGCAGCCATAGGCGCCTAAAGCAGACCTGCCGCACTTCCAGACATGCAAGCCTCACGCTTTGCGCAAACGCAAAAGCGCCATGCGCGAGCACAATCGCCCGCGCTGCGCCGCATACCTACCACAAGTTCGCGCGGAAACGCCGCCGCGGGCCCGCAAACCCGGCGCTACGCCGCAAGCTAGCGCAAAACCCGGCGCCACGCCGCACACCTGCAACGCACCCGTTCCGCTACAGCCCCACCTTCGCCGCCTGGTACGTGCGGATGCGGTCGCGGAGGTTCTGCACGTCGAACAGGACCGACACCAGAAACGCCACGGTGAGCGGAGCGCCTACGAAGCCGTTGCGCGGCGCCAGCATGAAGATGAGCGGCGCGCCGAAGATCATGATGGGCACCAGCAGCATGACGAGCAGGCTTCCCATGCGCTTGTACAGGCCGTAGATGATGGAAGCCATCACGTACAGGAACAGGCCCGTTGCCGAGGAACCGGCGATGGAGAGCACCGCAAGCGCCACCACCTTGGCGGCGACCATGAGCGCCTCGTCGCGCAGGCCCTTCTTCGCGCGGGCGAACACCTCTTCGCCGGTCTGCTGCTGCGCGCGTGCGGCGCGGAACGGCGCGAACGGGTCGAAGGGGTCGTACTCAACGGTGAAGCCGCCGAACGGCCATTCGGCGCCACCGGTGCGCTGACCTGCGCCGTTCTGGCCCGAACCCGGGCGTTGCGAACCTGCTGCGCCGCTGAAGATGTCGTCCCAACTGGTCCACACGTACGTGGTCTGGCCCTGGGCCGCGCCACTGAACGGCCAGCCGGCGAACGGGTCGAACGGGTTGCCCTGGCCGGCCGCGCCGCCCTGACCCGACGAGCCCGTCGGATGCGCATAGGGGTTACCCGCATACGGACGCGGGTCGCGGCGCGGGTCGAACTCGGGCGACCAGCTGCGGTTGATCAGCACATCGCGCGCTTCGTTGATCTGCTTGGTGAGTTCCTCGGCCTCGGCGTGCTCCTTCGAGTCCAGGGGGAACTTGTCGGGATGATGGGCGATGACGAGCTTGCGATGAGCCTTCTTGATCTCATCGTCGCTAGCCCCGTCGGCCAAGCCCAGTATTTTGAGTGCTTCTGATTTCTTCATAACGCCGACTATACGGGACGATACCCGTCGCACAACCAAAACGCCGGGGATGTCACGCATTCGTCAGAAAAAACCGGCGCGAAAACCGCACGGACTCGTCAAAATCAGCGCAAAAGAAAGCGGCCCGCCGAAAAGGCGGACCGCTCGCAGATTTCGTTCCCCACGCCCTGACGGGCACAGCGAACGCACACGATGCCGGCAACTCAGGCGCGAGCGCATCACACGCACACGCTCTCAGCGAGGCGCACCCGCCAGCGCGGACGCACCAGGCGGGCGCGTCAAGCGGCACACACCCGACCCGCCCGCCGGCAACGCCGATTAGTGGCGGAAGTGGCGATGGCCGGTGAACACCATGGCGATGCCGTGCTCGTTGCACGCCTGGATGGACTCCTCGTCGCGCACGGAGCCGCCGGGCTGGATGATGGCAGTGATGCCCCACTCGGCCAGCGTGTCCACGTTGTCGCGGAACGGGAAGAACGCGTCGGACGCGCACACCAGGCCCTTGGGCTCCACGCCCATGCGCTCGCACGCCTCATGGGCGCGCTTGCACGCCAAAAGCGCGCTGTCCACGCGGTTGGGCTGGCCCGGGCCCATGCCGATGCCGGCGTGGTCGCGCGACACCAGGATGGCGTTGGACTTCACGCCCTTGCACACGCGCCATGCGAACATGAGCTCGTGCATCTCGGCGTCCGTGGGCTTGCGATCGGTGGGAACGGTGAAGGTTGCCGGATCCTCGGAGACGTGGTCGACGTCCTGGACCAGCACGCCGCCGTCGACGGAACGGACCTCGACGGCAGCCGGGGCGTCGATGCCGCCGGTGCGCAGCACGCGCAAGTTCTTCTTCTGCTGCAGAAGCTCAAGCGCAGCGGACTCGAACTCGGGGGCGATGAGCACCTCGACGAACTGCTTGTTCTCGTTGATGTGCTCGACCATCTCCAGCGTGACCTGGCGATTCGCCGCGATGATGCCGCCGAAGGCGCTCTTCGGGTCGCAGGCGAAGGCCTTGTCGTAGGCCTCGGTGATGCTCTCGGCCGTGGCGGAGCCGCAGGGGTTCTGATGCTTCAGGATGATGACCGCCGGCTCGTCGAGCTCGCGCACGAGCGACCAACACGCGTCGGTGTCCAGGATGTTGTTGTAGGACAGCTCCTTGCCGTTGAGCTGCTGGGCGTTGACCAGGCTATGCTCATGGGCGAACTCGTCCACGCGGTAGAAGACGGCCTGCTGATGCGGGTTCTCGCCATAGCGCAGGTCCTGCTGCTTCTGCATGTACAGGGCGCACTCGGGCGGGAACTCGCCCTGAGCCTCGATGCCCTCCTCGCAATCGCAGCCGCAACCCTCGCCGTGCTCATGCGGATGCGCGGCCTGAACCTGGTCGAACAGGAAGTCGGCGATGGCGCCGTCGTAGGCGTTGGTGGTCTCGAACACCTCGAGGGCCAACTCCATGCGGGTCTCGCGCGTGGTGGCGCCGCCGTTGGCGCGCATCTCGGCAAGGATGCCCTCATAGGTCTCGGGGTCGGTGACCACGGTGACGCTCTCGAAGTTCTTCGCGGCGCTGCGCAGCATGGACGGGCCGCCGATGTCGATGTTCTCGATGCAGGTGCCGAAGTCCGCGCCCGACTCGACCGTCTTCTCGAACGCGTACAGGTTCACGACCACCATGTCGATCATCTGGATGCCGTGCTCTGCCGCCTCGGCCATGTGCTTGGCGTTGTCGCGCTTGGCCAGCAGGCCGCCGTGCACCATGGGATGCAGCGTCTTCACGCGACCGTCCATCATCTCGGGGAACTTCGTCACCTCGTCGATGGGCGTGACCGGCACGCCGGCCTCCGCGATGACGCGGGCGGTGCCGCCCGTGGAGATGATCTCCGCGCCGAATTCGTCATGCAGCGCGCGGGCGAACTCGACGACGCCCGTCTTGTCCGTCACCGAGATGAGTACGCGCTTGACCTTCGGATCTGCCACTTGCTCTCTCCTTACCTTGAACTGTTCCTTGTAAGTCCGTTCCTTATCGCAAAACGGGGCTTTGCGCCGAAGCGCTGCCCGCAAGATGCCTGTTTCGGGGTTGCCTGCCGGGTCCTAGCGGCCCAGGCTCTCCTCGTGGCGCGCCCGCGCCTCGGGGCTATAGCGCTGCGTATATCGTACATCGACCAGCTCCGCCACGATGGAGATAGCCAATTCCGCCGGGGTTTTGGCGCCGAATTTCAGGCCGATGGGCCGCTTGATGCGTTCCCAGTCCGCCTCGGAGGCGCCGCGGGCCAGCACCAGATCGTGCACGGTGGAGTTCTTCCCCTTGCAGCCCATCATGCCGACGTAGCGCACGTTGTGCTTCACCGTCCACACGCAGCCCTCGGGGTCGAACATGTGGCCGCGCGTGAGCACGCACACGTAGTCACCGGGCGCGGGGGTGAGCTTGTCCAGCTCCTCAAAGTTGCCGCCATCGAGCAACACGCGCTCGACGTCGGGGAAGCGCTCGGGCGAGAGGTACGCCGGGTCGTAGTCGACCGCGGTGACGGCGAAGCCCACGTGCGCGGCCAACGCGCTCACCTCGGCCGCGGCGTCGGAGGCGCCGAGCAGCCACACGCGCACCTGGTCGAACAGCGGCACGGAAAGCCAGGTCAAGCCATCGAACTGCTCGTTGTGCATGCCGGGGCCGCGCGTGATGTCCTTCATCTGGAACACGTCGCGCGGGCTGGGCGTGCGCGCGGAGACGATCTCCTTCGCGTCGTTGCAGAAGAACACCATGCCGGCGCCGTCGGCCGAACCGGTGTCGCCGTACTTCTTCGTGACCTCATTGTCGGTGTTGGCCTGCGCGGCGGCGGGGTCGAACACCACCTTGAAGCCCAGCCACGCCAGGTCGCCTTCTTCCATGGCGCGGGCGGCGCGCTCGAAGGTGGACGCGTCTGCAGCGGTGAGGGCGGCAGATAGTTTCCCCAGTTCATCATGGGAAACATGGGCGTTGCCCTTCAGCGCCTCGGCGGAAAAGCACGGGAAGTCGGCGGGCGAAAGCTCCACCGCGCGTCCCGCGCGCAGATCGGCGGCGATGCCCGCCAGCGTTTCCTTACTCAGCAAGGTGCACCTTGCCCTCCGCGTCGACGCTCACGCGGCCGGCTGCCAGCCAGCCCAGCACGCGCGGGTACAGCTCGTGCTCCACCTGGTGGATGTGGGCTTCCAGGGTTTCAAGCGTGTCGCCCTCGGCCACGCGCACGGGCTCCTGCGCCACGATGGGGCCCTTGTCGTAGTCCTCGTTGGCGAAGTGGACGGTGACGCCCGTGACCTTCACGCCGGCGTTGAACGCATCGGCGATGGCGTGCGCGCCCTTGAACGAGGGCAAAAGCGCCGGATGCAGGTTGAGCACGCGGTTGGGGAAGGCGTCGAGCATGACGGGCGTGACCTTGCGCATGTAGCCGGCCATGACCACGTACTGCGCGCCGGCTTCCTGCAGCCCGGCCACGATCTGCGCGTCGGCCGCCTTGGGGTCGGCGTACTTTTCGCGGTTCATGACCAGCACGGGGATGCCGGCGGCGTTCGCGCGCTCGATGCCGTACGCATCGGGACGCGACGCGACCACCTTCACCACCTCGACGGGCAGGCCCTTTTCCGCCTCATCGAGGATGGCCTGGAAATTCGTGCCGCTGCCGGAGAGCAGCACGCCGATCTTCAACTTTTCGGACACGAGACAGCCTTTCATCAAGCGGCGCCCAACCAGCCCCGCGATTCGCACTATGCAACCAGTATACGTGCAGGCGGCGAAGCAAGCCCCCGCTCTCGGCAAGCGCCATCAAGTATTCAAGGGGAAGGAGAAAGGGAAAGGAGGCATGTTCGCGCGAAAGCGCTTGGGAACACAAAAGGGTAATCGCGAGCAGGCCCCGTCCCCTGTTCACCGCGAGAGGCGGCCGCCGCGGCGTACACGACCGTACATCGCACGAGCGCGCCCGCACCCCCCCCATTCGCCGGGCTAGCCTCATGCGTAAGGACAACGACACGGACGCACAGCGTCGACGCTCACCGTGTTATCATGTTCCGATAACGCACAAGCGTTCGCGATTGCGGCGCAACCATAGGAAGGGCTCCTACGCGGAGCGGGGTGACCCAGGTAACCGTTATGTCCGCAGACAGCTACGACGATTTTGAATATCGACCGGCTTCCGAGCACACTTCGAAAGATCGGCGCAGGCACTATTGGTCCGTCGCCATCGGCTTGCAGGACGTCGATGGCCTGAAGGTGTCCGACTACCTGCGCGACCAAGCTCATGCCTACATCCTCGGCGAAAAAGGGCTCGACGAAGTTGGCGAACTTGTTCGCGAACGATACGCCGACGCTGAGGCTAGCGGCGAAAGCAAAGAGGCCGACCTGGTGAGCCAGCGAATCGCCGAGCTGCTCGCGCGCGGCGCGTTCTTCCTTTCGCCCGACATGCTCACCACCATCCACGCATACTTGTTCCAGGACCTCGACCCCGCGGTATACCACCCCGGCCAGTTCAAAAGCGAGCGCCTGATCAAGCAGGAGGAGATCCTCAACGGCGACAGCGTGCTGTACGCCGACCCGCTGACCTACGAGATGTCCCTTCGCGG
>OKRW01002287.1_pt1 | contig 14107 bp, 14 predicted proteins | sample 1601151 | NCBI WGS metagenome assembly OKRW01 (sample SAMEA3541471, study PRJEB24748) | human gut metagenome | biome: human gut; feature: human-associated habitat; material: faeces | place: China | collected 2012 | reverse complement strand
TCCTCATCCATGTCTGTAATCAAACCCTCATAGCTGATACCAGAGTTATTGACCAAGACATCTATTGAGCCAAACCTATCCATACAAAAGTCAAACATGGCCTTGACCTGGTCTTGTTTAGAGACATCTGCCTTAAAAATCTCCACCTGGTAACCCTCTTCCCTCAAAAACCTGCAAGTTTCTTGGGCCTCTTTTTGGGACTTTTTATAGTTTATCAATAACCTGTATCCTTCTTTAGCAAGCTGGATGGCTACCTGCCTGCCAATTCCCCTGGATCCACCAGTTACCAATACTACCTTGCTCATTTAATCTCCTCCTAAAAACAAGGAGCCACCCCCCTTAGGCAACTCCTTGTCATAATCTACTTTAGTGATATATAAATTATATTAGTTGTTAGTTCCACCAATAATATTTTCGCTTGTAGTACCACCTGAAGAATCTGAACCATTGTCAGGTACTACTATACTACTTCCATTGCCATTATTGTTTCCATTATTATTGTTTGACCTACCATTATTTGGTCTTGTGTTCCTAGATGACCTACCATTAGAAGGGTCTATGTCCCTACCGTTGTTATTATCATTGATGTTGCTATCATTACCATTAGAATCGTCATCAATTATTGATGGCCTTTCCTGCCTTGACTTCTTGCCCTTGCTGACAACTAGGGATACCTTTTGACCTTCATCACTAGAACCGCCAACTAGACTCTGGCTTAGTACCGTACCTTCTTCGGCATCATTGTATTCATATTTTACATTTCCTAATACCAGCTTGTTGTCATTGAGTAGCTTTTCTGCCTGGCTCAATTTAAGGCCAACCACATTAGGTACTGGAACCTTAGAATTACCCTTGCTGACTATTACACTTACAGAATCACCCTTCTTTAGGGTAGTATTCTCGCTAGGTGTTTGAGTTATTATCCTATCCTTGCTGACACCATTGCTGTACTCTTCTGATTTGACAACTAGTTTCAGACCTGTTCCTTCTAAACTCTTTTGGGCCTCTTCAACAGTCATATTTACAACGCTAGGAACTGTAACATTTTCTGAATTGTCCTTATTGAATAGGCCTAGTCCAAAGTACTTCATGAAAAAGGCTGCATAACCTATAAGGATCATGATTAGGATAACTGCAAGTATCTTAAGTCTTCTACGAGCTCTAGGAGTTTCCTTTTTTCTGGCCTTGTTCTTCTTTTCCTGTTTCTTTTCTCTCTTCTTTTCTTTTCTAGACTTAGGCCTTTCTTCATAGTAGTCATCGTCTATATCATCATCCTCATTGTAGTATTCATCATCCTCGTCGTAGTATTCATCTTCTTCATCATAGTAGTCATCATCGTCCTCATAATCATCATACTGGACTGGCTTCCTACCATTGAATACTTCTGGATCTCTCCTATCTACGTCAGTTGTAGCAAAGTTGTTATAGTCCTTTATATACGGAAGGTCTATGTTCCTCTCTACAAATTCTATGTCTTCTATCAATTCTTCAGCAGTCTGGTACCTATTGGCAGGCTCCTTCTGCGTCAACTTACTAATTATTGTCCTTACACTATTTGGAATGTTTATCTTATCCTGGTCTGTGAAGGCTATGTCCTCGTTTATATGCTTCAAGGCTATGGATATAGGACTATCACCACTAAATGGCACCCTACCTATAATCATTTCATATAGGACTATACCTAATGAATATAGGTCTGCATTGCTTGTCAGATGCTTACCTTTGGCCTGTTCGGGTGATATGTAGTGAACTGATCCAATTACACTACCCATATTCGTCATAGTTGAGCTGCTTACGGCCTTGGCTATACCGAAGTCTGCAACCTTGACCTGTCTGCCATCCTTAGATATCAATATATTATGAGGTTTGATGTCCCTGTGGATTATACCATTCCTATGGGCTGCACTCAAAGCCCTGGCTATCTGCTTGGCTATGTCCAAGGCAGTATATTCTTCTAAAGACCCTTCATCTTGTATTATTTCCTTTAGGTTTTGTCCGTCCACGTACTCCATTACTATATAGTGGACCTTACCATCTTCGCCGACATCATACACATTCACGATATTTGGGTGAGATAGGCTGGCTACGGCCTCTGCCTCCCTCTTAAACTTAACCAAAAACTCCTGGTCATCGACAAATTCCGGTCTCAATACCTTTACTGCAACAATCCTGTTTAAAAGTTTGTCCCTAGCCTGGTATACGAATGCCATTCCACCGTCGCCAATTTTTCTTAAAATTTCGTATCTATTTCCTAATACTGTAGCTCCCATAATAACACCACCTTACACCATAACTATTATTACAGTAACATTATCTTTACCAGATGCTTCATTGGCCAAGTCTACCAAGCCTTGAGTAAGATCACCCATATCTGTATTCAACAATGTTTGCTCTATTTCTTCCCTATCCACAGCTCCAGTCAGTCCGTCAGTAGCCAACAATATTTTGTCGCCTTCCTCAAGGTCAACATCATATATGTCTACTAATACAACTGGTTCTGTACCGACTGCCCTTGTTATCTTATTTCTATCAGGATGGTTTCTGGCCTCTTCCTCAGTTATTATATTGGCCTTTACATACTCCTCAACTATTGAGTGGTCGTATGTAATCTTTTCCAACTTACCACCATTCTTTAAGATATAGCACCTGCTATCGCCAACATTGGCTATGTAGGCCTTGTTCTTGTAAACAACTGCAAGAGTCAGGGTTGTCCCCATACCGTCGTAGATTATATCTTCTTTGGACTTGTCATATACCATAGAGTTGACAGTGTTATAGGCCTGCTTGATTATATCTTCAATATAATCAATTTTTACTACTCCATTTTGTATTAAGTTATCATTAAAAAATTCTATTAAATTTTCTACTGCTAGTTGGCTGGCAACTTCACCCTTATTGTGGCCACCCATACCGTCTGCTATGGCAAAAATTCCTATCTCACTACCATCGCCGACTTCTATTATCTCACCCTTACAATAGTCTTCATTATTCTTTCTGACCATCCCAATATGAGATTTGAATAAAAAATCCATATGAGTCCTCCCTTACCCCTTACTTACACTCCTTCTTAACTGGCCACAGGCACCACCGATGTCTGCCCCCATAGAGTTTCTGATTGTAACAGGTATATTATTCTTTTCTAAATATGCTTTGAATTTGTTTATGTATAAAATGTCAGGTTTTTCAAAGTCCCTTTCCTCTATGGGATTTACAGGGATTAAATTAACATGACATAACATTCCCTTAAGTAATTTGACCATCCTTTCAGCTTCCTTTTTGGAGTCATTAACACCCTTTATCAGGGAATACTCAAAGGTAATCCTCCTGTTGGTTTTTCCAATATAGTAATGGCAAGCTTCTATTATTTGTTCTATCTTATACTTGTTGGCAACAGGCATAATTTTTTGCCTTTCTTCATCAAAAGGAGAGTGAAGAGATATGGCTAGGTTTATTGGAATTTCCAAGTCTGCCAGGTCTCTTATCCTATCCACTATACCACAAGTAGACAGGGTAATATGCCTATTACCTATATTTAGTCCATTTTTCTCATTTACCAACTTCAAAAACCTTATAGAGTTTTCGTAGTTATCAAGTGGTTCTCCACTTCCCATCATGACTATATTAGATACCCTCTTGCCCAGGTCTTCCTGGACCTTGATTATCTGGTCTAATATCTCCCATGCTTCCAGGTTCCTAGACAGGCCATCTATAGTAGAGGCACAAAATCTACAACCCATCCTGCATCCAACCTGGTTGGAAACACAAACAGTCAGCCTGGTATCATAGTCCATGGCAACTGTTTCTATTATATTTCCATCGTTTAACTTGAATAGGTACTTTTTTGTACCATCTATCTTGGAATCTAAACGCAGGTCTTTCTCTATATTACCTATTACTGCATGCTCTTGTAACTTGGTCCTTAGGGACTTGGGTATATTGTTCATTTCATCAAAATCCCTAATGTTTCTGTATATCCAAGAATATATCTGACTTCCCCTGAACTTCTTCTCTCCTATTTCTACTAAAAAATCCTTGAGTTCTTCTTCCGTCAAGTTTTTGAGCACAAACTTTCCTTTATACATTATACCACACCTTTATTGATTTTTAAATTTTTTTCATTCTGCAAATAAAGAATCCATCCATCTCATACCAGTCTGGTAAGATCTTTACTAAGCCCTTGTCTCCTATACCCAAAAACTCCTTTATTGGACCTAAATCATCCAGGTCAAAGTCCTTGTGGTTGTTCAAAAACCTGTCTACTACATCCGTATTTTCCTGTTTAAAAATAGTACATGTTGAATATATAAGGATTCCTCCTTCTTTAAGGTAGGAACTGGCATTTTCCAATATCTGGTACTGAAGGTCTGGCAGGTTTTCTACTTCTTCTTCCTTCTTGTACTTGATTTCCGGTTTTCTCCTTACTATACCCATACCTGAGCATGGAACATCACATAAGACATAGTCAAACTTGCCTATATAGTCATCATTAAGAACCAAGGCATCTCCCAGTCTAGCCTCCATATTATTAAGCCCCAACCTTCTAGCATAGGTATTCATTAGTTTAATCTTGTGGTCGAATATATCTTGTGATATGAGATGACCGGTATTTTTCATAAGTTCACCTATATGGGTAGACTTTCCACCTGGGGCAGCACATAAGTCCAATACCCTAGACTCTCTCTTGGGATCCATTACCTTGGCTACCAGGATAGAGCTTATATCCTGGACACTTACATATCCCTCCCTAAATAGGGGGTGTTTGTCTATAGATTTAAGACCCTTGACCTTAATAGCCTCTTCAAGTCCTTTGACTCTACTGGCTTCAAGCCCCTGGTCTATAAGCCTACCTATTATTTGACCTACAAGGTAATCCATACTTTGTCCAGGTCTCAATTTTGTCCTATTGACCCTTAGGTAGATGTTCGGCTTTTGAGACAAGGCCCTTAGTATTGCCTCTGTCCTTTCAAAACCATATTCCTTGACCAGATTTTCAACTATCCAATTTTCATAGGAATAGTATATGGCTAGCTTGTCTACTGTATTTAAGCTTATATCCTTGACCTCATCTAAGTTTCTAGAAATATTCCTAAGGACTGCATTCACAAAAGAAGCCGACCTCTTATCAAGTTTTTTCATAATATTTACAGACTCGTTTATGGCCGCATAATCAGCCACACCGTCCATATATACCAATTGGTAAACTCCCATCCTCAGGACTAATTTTACAGGGTGTTGCATCTTCCTGACCTTGATTTTAGACACCTTGTTTATCATATAGTCCAGGTATCTCTTCTTCTCAAGTATTCCATAGACTAACTCCGTCACAAACCCCTTATCCTGGTCATCTAAACCAGCCTCATTTAGGTATTTGTTTAGGGCCATATTGGAATAATTTCCGTTGACTTCTATATCGAACAATATCTTATAAGCTAAATACCTAGCTGACATATTTTCTCCCTTCAAACAGATGTGACTATATACACCCGCATATAGTCACAACACTTTTATATACTACAAGACCTAATCATCACTCCTAGCAAGCAAGACCAACCTCACCAACTGCAAGATTGATGCAAGGGCTGCCGCTACATATGTTAAGGCTGCTGCACTCAAGACCTTTTTACTTTCCTTATGTTCATCCAAGCCTACTATTCCTAGACTTTCTAACTGCTTCAAGGCCCTTGATGAGGCATTAAACTCAACTGGTAAAGTCACCACCTGGAATATCACGGTTGCTGAGAACAATAGGATGCCCAGCCACAAGAACTGCCTGCTAACACAGAAGCCCATCATTATAATTATCCAAGAGGCAGATGAAGCAAAGTTAACCGCTGGCACTATAGCACTCCTAAAAACCATGGGTGCATAGGACTCCTTGTCCTGGATTGCATGACCACACTCATGGGCAGCAACTGAAATTGAAGTAATGGAAGTACCATAAAATACTTCTTCAGACAGGCTGACAGTCTTGCCCCTAGGGTCATAGTGGTCCGTCAAAGAACCTGGCACTGGCCTTACAGGTACTGATGATAGTCCATTATGGTCCAGTATCCTCCTGGCTACCTCCTGGCCTGTCATCCCCTTCATTGCCCTTACCTTAAAATATTTTTTTGTAGTAGAACTTACCTTGAAAGATGCATACATACTCAGCAAGATTGCCGGTATTAAAAGCAAGAAAGTCCTATCCATATATAATCCATAAGGATACATATTAATCACTCCTATTAACTCAATATTTTTCCTGTTTCTATGGTATTGCCCTTTATGTATTCAGATACGTGCATCCTCTTCTTGTTTGGCATCTGTATCTCTTCAATCAAAATCACACCTACACCACAGGCTACCTCTATACCCTGCTTGTCTACTGCAACAATAGTACCTGGATCCTTACCTGTCTGGTTCTGGCTAATACTAGTCTTCCATATCTTTATCTTGCCATAAGGGCTCTCACACCAGGCACCTGGCCATGGCACAGTACCCCTTACAAGGTTATGGATACAGACTGCAGACTTTTTGAAGTTTATATGACCAAGGTCCTTATCCATCATAGGTGCATAAGTAGACTCGTCATCATTTTGTTTTGTCCTATTGGCACTACCATCCTCTATGGCCTTGACAGTTTGGCTCAAAAGGTCTGCTCCTTCATCCATCATTTTATCGTGGAGCTGACCTGCATTTATCTCATTGTCCAGGCTAAACTCCTTAGTCTGGATGATATCACCTGTATCCAGACCTTCATCCATATACATAGTCGTTATACCTGTCCTTTCTTCACCATTTATAATTACCCAGTTTATTGGGGCAGCACCCCTGTACTTAGGCAATAGGGAAACATGGACATTTACACAACCATACTTAGGCAGGTCTAGGACCTCCTTCTTTAGTATCTGTCCAAAGGCTATAACCACTATCAGGTCAGGATTTAATTCATTTAACCTATTTAAAAAATCTGGCTGGTCTGCTTTTTCTGGCTGTAAAATCTCTAGCTGGTGTCTCATGGCAGCTTCCTTGACTGGTGAAAAGGCTAATTTCTTGCCCCTTCCCTTAGGTCTGTCTGGCTGAGTTACTACAGCACATACATCATGACCATCACTAATCAAACGTTCTAGTGAAGGTACTGCTATTTCCGGAGTTCCCATAAAAACTATACGCATACTACTCACCCTTTTCTGTATCTTCTACTCTTTCAACAAATAAAATGCCTTCCAAATGATCTATTTCGTGGCAGAAAGCCCTAGCCAAGAAGCCCTCTCCTTCCACCTCGATATCCTTACCAAACCTGTCCTGGGCCTTGACCTTTACATAGTTTGGTCTTGTAACCTTACCAATGTAGTCAACTACGCTTAGGCAACCCTCAAGGTCTGTTTGTTCGCCTGAAGTTTCGACTATGACCGGGTTTATCAATTCTATCAAACCTTCACCAATGTCTACTACCACAGCCCTCCTAAGTACACCTACCTGGGGAGCTGCCAGGCCAACCCCATCTTCCTTGTACATTGTATCTGCCATATCATCTAGTAGGGTATGTAGCCTATCATTGAAGTCTACAACCTGCTTAGATTTTTTATTCAATAGGGGTTCCCCCACCTTTAATATATTACGTATCGCCATTTCCACTTCCTCCTACACTATATAAAACTATTTGGATTAATCTCTATATTTATACTGATGTCCTTGTCGAATATCTGATCAAATTTGCTGATACAAATATATCTAAGCATAGACTTTATACCCTTGACATCCATTACCTCATCCTTTATTATAACCTGCCACCTATACTTGTCGTTTATCTTATTTATTGAGCACTCATTAGGTCCAAGTATGCCCTTAATCTCGATTGACTGGGCCTCCAAAAGATACTTGACGGTTTCTATAAACTTAGTGGCATTATCCCTTACTATATTGTAATTCTTACCCGAAAAAACCAATCTGAACATATTATTGAAGGGTTCATATCCAAAGGCCTTCCTCAGCCTGATTTCATCATGGTAAAAACTCTTGTAATCATAATTTACCGCATGTCTGATAGCAAAGTGGTCTACATTGTAGGTCTGAAGAATTACATGACCCTTCTTTTGACCCCTGCCTGCCCTGCCCGCAACCTGGGTTATTAGCTGGTAGGTCTGTTCAAAAGACCTGAAATCTGGATAATTAAGCATCATATCTGCTGAAATTATACCGACCAGGGTTACATTTTCAAAGTCGTGACCCTTACTCAAGATTTGAGTTCCTATCAAAACATCTGCATCCTGCCTATTAAAGGTATCTAGGATGGACTCTAATTGGCCTTTCTTAGAAGTTGTGTCCTTGTCAATCCTCAAGGTCCTTATAGACGGATATTTTTTATTTATATATTCTTCAATTTTTTCTGTACCCAGGCCCAGAATCCCTATATTGCTACTGGAGCACTCTGGACACACACGGGGTAGCTCCTCATCATGGCCACAATAGTGGCATATGCCCATATTTTTAAACTTGTGGTAGGTTAGTGATATGTCACACTTTTTACACTTGATTACATGACCACACTCCCTACAGGTTACTGAGCTGGCATATCCCCTCCTATTCAAGAAGAGAATTACTTGGTTGCCAGCATTTACAGTCTTTACTATTTCATCTTCCAATACCCTACTTATTTCCGACCTGTTACCCCTATTCACTTCACCCTTCATGTCAACTATTTCAATTTGGGGCATGGCCCTTTCATTGGCCCTATTGTTGAGTTCCAATAGGGTGTATTCATCCTGACTAGCCCTATAGTAGTCTGCCACAGATGGTGTTGCCGACCCCATGACCAAGCTTATATTCTGCCTTAGGGACATATACCTGGCCACCTCTATAGTTGAATACTTTGGCGTCATCTCAGAATGGTAACTCATGTCGTGTTCTTCATCTATTATTATCAGGCCTAGTGACCTAAATGGCAAGAATAATGCCGACCTGGTCCCTATTGTAATCCTGATATTACCATTTTTAATTTCCCTGTAGACATCGTGTTTTTGACCCTCTGATAGGCCACTATGGAAAACTCCTACTATGTCTCCAAACCTTCCCTTTACCCTGGATATCATCTGGGGTGTTAAGGCTATCTCTGGTACTAATAAAATACTATCCAAACCTTGATTTAGACTATATTCTATCAGTTCCATATATACTTCAGTCTTACCACTTCCAGTCACCCCATGTAGCAAGAAGGGTTTCTTCTTATCGAGGGAAAATCCCTTCTTTATCTTGTCTACTATCTGTACCTGGTCTCTGTTTAAGTCTATCTTTTTTACAGGTGATGTAAACTTGGCTTCTGATCTCCTATAGTAGTCTAATTCTTTGACACTAATGAGGTCCTTGTCTATTAAACTCTTGATAGTCTGGTTGGATACCTCTAAGATTTCTATAAGGCTCCTTGCTTCAACTGATTCATTGAGACTTAGGAACCTGATTATATCTTCCTGCTTAGGACCCAGCCTATACTTTTTTTCACTTATTATCTGGTCTAGCTGGTCCAGGTCATACTTTAGTGATAGGAGTCTTATTTTCTTTTCGTTTTTCTTGTCCTTGTAGGTCCAAATTACCTGGCCATCTTCTTCAACTTTTTTTGCCTCCAACCTGCAGCCCTTTGGATAAAACAGGTTTAGGGCATCCATATAGGTACACATATACCTATTTCTAATCCACATTATCAGGCGTATATTTTCCTGGCTCAGCATGGGCTCTACGTCCAAGATTTCAAATATTTCCTTTATCTTATCTGCCTCTATGTCATCTGGCCCTAGGCTCTTTCTCTTAGCTACCACAAAGGCCTCTATTGGTTTGTTGGATCTACCAAAAGGGAGACTTACCCTGTGGCCAATCATAACCTGGTCCTCCATATCAGATGGAAGCTTGTATGTAAACAGCATATCAGCAAACCTGCTCATGTTTCTAAGTATTAAGTCAATATACACCTTCCATCACCTCCCTTGGATAATTATAAAATCGCAAAAATAGCTAAATGGTAAAGGGGCAACATTTACATTTAGCTATCTTCAATCCTACTTATTTTCTAATATATCTCTTACCTTATCCAATATTATGTCTCCTACTTCAGACTTAAGTAGCTTTGGATATTCGTTAATCCTACCATCGGCTTCTATTATCTTAACTATATTAGTCTCTGTACTGAAACCTGCCCCCTGCATTGTCAGGTCATTGGCAACTATAAAGTCAAGATTTTTCTTTTTGATCTTCTTGGTTGCATTTTCCAAGACATCGTTCGTTTCGGCAGCAAAGCCAACCAAGACCTTGTCACCCTTTATCTTTCCTAATTCCTGGGCTACATCCTTGTTTCTGCACAATTCTATACTCAGGTCAGAATCCTTCTTTTTTATCTTCTTGTCTGAATAAGACTTTGGCTTGTAGTCTGCAACTGCAGCACTTTGGATAACAACATCATTAGCTTCAAACTCCCTAACCAAATTTTCATACAGGTCATCTGCACTTTCAATATTTATATACTTGACCAAGCCCTTTGGGACATCCAGGTCAGTCTTGCCTGATACCAGGGTAACCTGGGCACCTCTGGCAACTGCCCTCTTGGCTATTGCATAACCCATCTTACCACTGGACCTATTGGTGATATACCTGACTGGGTCAATGGCCTCTATAGTAGGGCCTGCACTTATCATTATCCTCCTGCCAACTAAGTCCTTGACCTGGGCTTCCTTTTCAAAAAAATCCACCACATAGGCCACTATATCATCTACATCAGCTAATTTGCCTGCACCGATATCTCCACACGCAAGTCTACCTGATGCTGGTTCTATAAACTTGTAGCCTAGGTCTTGTAAGGCGCCTATATTTGCCTGGACTATCCTGTTGGTATACATATTTGTATTCATGGCCGGTGCAATTATAACAGGTGCCCTTGTAGCCATGACCGTGGTAGTAAGCATATCATCAGCTATGCCGGCTGCCAGCTTGCCTATAAAATTGGCAGTTGCCGGTACTATCAAAAAGGCATCTGCCCTCTTGGCCAACTCTATATGTTCTACCTCCCAGGTCTTTGGCTCCTTGAACATATCATTTATAACAAAATTATTACTCAAAGTCTGAAAGGTCATTGGCTGTACAAATTCACAGGCAGACTCTGTCATTATAACATGGATATTTGCATTCAACTTTTTCAATTTACTTACGACATCACAGGCCTTGTAGGCTGCTATGCCTCCTGTAACACCTACTATAATAGTCGTATTACTCAACATATTAATAGACTCCTTTTACATAGTTTTTCATTAAATTTATATAGTTGTCACGCTGGTATTTTGAGCCAAATATTCTATCCTTGCCCCAAATTCTCAGCCAGCTTATTAGTCCTGTTCTAATAACTTCTTTTCCTGGGCTAATTTGTGGGCTAATTCCTTGGCCTCAATTTCATCATCGGTAAGCAGCCTATAACCTACTTTACCGGCAATTACTTCTTCACTGGCTATTACTACTGGTTTAGCCTTGTCATCAATATCTATTAGGGGTTCTTCCTTGTTAACCAGTTCTCTTGCCCTCTTTGAAACTGTTGCTATTAGGTAGTACCTATTGTCTATCTTTTCTACTATATCATTTAATGATGGTTTTAACATTTTTTATCTCCTTCTCAAACATATCTAATATATCTTTTTTATATCTCTTAACCTTGTTCTTTTCAACTTCCAATATATTTAAAATCTCTTCTGAAGACTTCTCCACTATATTGTTAAATATAAAGTAGTCATAGTCTCCAAGGAGCTTGATTTCATCATAAGCACTGTTAAATCTTTTTTCTATCTGTTCATCCGTCTCAGTTCCCCTGCCTACAATCCTATTTCTCAATTCTTGCAAGCTAGGTGGCAGGACAAATATGAATACGGCCTGTGGATATACCTCCTTGATTTGCATAGCTCCCTGCATTTCTATCTCTAGAATCACGTCCCTACCCATATCAAGTTCATCAAAAATGGCCTTCTTAGGCGTACCATAATAGTTGTCATATATCATGGCATATTCTAGGAATTCACCCCTGTCTACCATGGCTTCAAACTCTTCCTTGGTCTTGAAAAAATAGCTTTTGCCTTCTACTTCACCAACCCTAGGTTTTCTAGTGGTTGCCGATATAGACAAGTTGATATCCTCATGCTTGGAAACTATATCCTTGCAGATAGTTCCTTTACCAGTCCCGCTTGGACCGGATACAACAAGTAATAAACCCTTCTTATTAATCATATTATCCCTCCAAACTACTCTATATTCTGGACTTGTTCCCTGATTTTTTCTAATTCTGCCTTCATATTGATAACCAGGTTGGCTATAGAAACATCAGACGATTTTGAACCCATGGTATTTACTTCCCTGTTCATCTCCTGAATCAAAAAGTCCATCTTCCTACCAACGGATTCATTTGCAGTCACAGTATCCCTCAACTGGTTTATATGACTCTTAAACCTCACGATTTCCTCTGTAATGTTAGACTTGTCGGCATATATAGCCACTTCCTGGGCCAGCCTGTACTCATCTACCACCTTAGGATCGTCTAAGAGTTCGCTTATCCTAATATACAATTTTTCCTTATATTCTTTTTCAATACTTTCAGTATACTTTTCCAGGTCACATACCGACCCTTCCAATAGGTCTGCCCTGGCAAGTATATCTTTTTCCAGCTTTTGACCCTCAATTATCCTCATATTACACAGGTTTTCCAGGGCCCTATTGGCAGCCTCTGACAGCATATTCCACAAGATTTCCTCATCGTCTTCAACCTCTGTAATCTTGACTACATCTGGAAACTTGGCTATATCTACAGGGCTAATAGGTTCTTCCAATCCAAAGTCAGTCTTAATATTCTTAAGAATATGGTAGTACTGCTTGGCTAATTCAGCATCATATACTAGTTGGGACCCGACAGAAGTAACGGTCTCGAACTTAACAAATATATCAACCCTACCCCTATTAAGGTGGTCCTTGATTAAAAACCTTAACCTATCTTCTAAAAAGGATAGTTTCCTAGGCATCCTAGGATTTATGTCTAAATACTTGTGATTTATTGTTTTGCATTCAACCGAAAGATTGTAGTACTGGTCCTTAAACTCGCCTATACCAAATCCTGTCATACTTTTCGCCATAACTAATCTCCAATCCAATATAAAATTGCTACTAACCTTTATTATAACATATCGGACATGCTCTAACAACACATAAAACCTCTTGACCAGTTAATAAAACCAATCAAGAGGTTTACTTTTGTAATCTCCATATTTACTATAATTTTAAGCCCTTGCTTTTATACAAGGCATACTGCTTTACCAAATCCTTTTTTACTTTCTTCTACCAGGCCAACACATTCAATACCTAGTATTCTAGGGAATTCAACACTAGGTGAATATCCTTTTCTTGTAAAAATTTCTGAACGATTTATCCCAAATCCCCTTACCTTAATAAGGGACCATCCCTCTTTAACCCGTGGTTTTGGAACCTCTTGAAATGCCAGTTTATCTACTCCACCAGCTTCATAAACTACTACTGCTTTCATTGTCTTATATCACCTCGTCATTTCAATCAATTTTTTCACAAAATTATTACTCGGATTATTCCACACTTCTTGTCTTGTTCCATATTGCTGAATTTTACCTTTGTCCATCACTAAAATGTGTGTTCCCATCTTGAAAGCTTCATAAATATCATGTGTTATAAATATAATCGTACAATTTGTTTCTTTATGAATTTTTATCAAGTCTTTTTGAAGTTGGTACCGTGTTATTGAGTCCACTGCACCAAAGGGTTCGTCCATAAGTAATATGTGCGGTGAATTAGCATAGGCCCTTGCTATACCTACACGTTGTTGCTGGCCACCTGATAATTCATGAGGATTCTTTTATATCTAAGGTCAAACCAACAAGATTAAGCATTTTATCTATAATCACTTGAATTTCTTTTTCTTCTTTTTTTTCAAGTTTTGGTATATAGCCAATATTTTCTGCCACTGTCATATGAGGAAATAACCCATTACCTTGAATAACATATCCTATTTTTCTTCTAAGAGAAATAATATCTTCATTCAATATATTTTTACCTGAGATTAAAATTTCACCTTCATCTGGCTTCA
>OKRW01002284.1_pt1 | contig 14119 bp, 9 predicted proteins | sample 1601151 | NCBI WGS metagenome assembly OKRW01 (sample SAMEA3541471, study PRJEB24748) | human gut metagenome | biome: human gut; feature: human-associated habitat; material: faeces | place: China | collected 2012 | reverse complement strand
GTTCATCTGTAAAAGCTGACCATCTATCTTTTTATGTGTTTTTGTCTTTTTACTTTTTGCCAAATTTCTCCCACCTTTATATAATTAATAACTTTTGCTAGTATAGCGCATGTTTCGCATTTATCTTTTCACATTATAACATCTATCAAATTGATCCGCACTAAAAAAGGACGCAGAATCTCTCCCACGTCCTCAAAACTATCTGGCTTTATCTTCTCTTACCTTTGATACTTCCTTATGTGCCGCTTCCTGCTTCACCTCATCCACACCTCTAGCATCAAATGCATCTGCATTATACTGATACTCCTGTGGTTCAGCAACCATCGGTGAATATACAACCTCTGCTTCCACTCGCTCAGCTTCTGCCCTCTCCGGCTCTGTCTGTTCCTGTGCTTTCGCATTTTCCATATGCTTTTCCTTATCAAGCTGCACATTCATAGCCAGATTATCCAACTTATCAATCGAAGCGTCCAGATGAAGCTTCATTGATACAAGCATCTTTTTCACTGCTTTCATAGGTGCAAGCACCGCCTTTGTAATGGGATGTTTCTGCTCTTTCTGTGAATAATCCACCTCTGGCTTGTCAGCAAAAGTACGGAATGCATTAGCTGCTGTCTGACCAGCTTCACGAAATCCTTTTGTAAGAAGCGCTGTCTTTGCTATATCCTTATCCGTGGTCTTGATTGCACCTCTTACATTCTCTCGGATATCAAGAAGCCTTTTCTTAATTGCTAAGAACTCCGACACCCTGTATAATGCAGTTCTTCCCTTTGCCTTTGCTTCATCAACTATGCTCTTTGCTGTAGATTTGACCTGTTCTTTCACTTCTAATACCTGTGACTTTATCTGCTCACATCTGGTATTAAGTCGCTCCTGTGCTTCTGACAATGCCTTTTTTGCATTATTGACAAGTGTATCTTCCTGCATTTCTTTGATCTGGTTCTGCATGTTGGTGAGTTCTTCCATCATGGAATCAATCTTTTTCTCCAGACCATCCACATAACTGCATATTTCAAATACATCATTTGCCTGCTCTTTCATGGTATTCTTTTTTAGTAATTTGAGAAGTTCCCTTATAACCTCCTCATTGGTAAGTGTTTTTCCTGCTTCCATATCCATTCTGTTTCCTCCATTCTGTAAATGGGGCAGCCTTGGCCGCCCCTGTACTCTGATTACTGATTATCGAAAGGGCGTCGCCTCTTTGTCCTTCTCTTTATCGGGATTGCCATGATGTTTCTCTGCACTCTCTCTTGCATTTTCGTTGCTCTTATCCTTTGCTTTCTCATATTCAGAGATAATCTCATTATAGAGTTTTTCCCTGAAATCCTTTGTGACCGGATAGCAGACATCCTGGTAGATTGGCTTGCCCTGCTCGTCCACCTGCTTTGTCTTATAAGAAGGCATTGATACAAAGATTTTCTCTTTGCCCTGCACGATATTGATGTTATTTACGATGAAACTGTTTTCAAAATAAATGCGTGCAAGTCCCTTGATGTTACTACCTTCCCTCTCATAAGGTGTTACAGTTACGGAAAACTCCGGCATTTCCTGTGTACGCTCCTGCTTCTGTGTCTCCTCTTTCTCCGGTTCCTTAATTCTTGCATAGGCATCAAGGATATTGGTATAGAGTTCCTCTCGAAACTCTGCTGTGATAGGATTGCACACATCCTTATAGATCACACCGTTGCTTTCATCACGCTCATTGGAGCGGTATCTTGGCATTGATACAAAAAGCTCTCCCTTATCCTTATTCTCAAGGATTGCAATATTGGTAATCTTAAATGAATCACCAAATACTACTGTTGCAAATCCTTTGATGTTGCTGCCCTCTTTTGCTCTTACTTCGTTTACTTTAATTGAATACTTCATATGCTATTCCTCGCTTTCTTTTTGTTCTTTGTTTTGCTCCGGTATGATAAGCTCACACCAAAGCTGTTCTATCTGTTCACAAGACAATCTGCCATTAAGCCAGTTGCCAAGTGTAACGACCATTCCATCCTGCTCGTAATAGAGCCACTCCTGTGTTTCAATGTTCCCCTCATACACGATAGTCACATCAAAATCAGGCATAAATAATCCTTCCTCTGCATCCCATACACAGGCTATTCCCTGTCTGAGTGTCAGATTCAGGCTTTCGACATACACAGACCAGCCGCTTACGACTATCTGAAAGTCATCATCAATCTCAGCAATATCATCCTCGATGTCAATTAGCTCTTCCATTTCTGCTACTGCCTCTTCTATCTCACCTAATCGGTATCTCTTATTCATCCATCACCGCCTCCTTATAAATGCACCTGACCACAAAACGCATGGTTCCTTTCTGGGAACAGGTAAAAAGAGTTAATTCTTTTTCTGTACCCTGTGTCTTGATGCTGTTATCATACGGATTTACTACCTCTGTCTCTATTACCTCATAGATATGCTTCAGCCCATTTTTGTCGGTTATCATTACTTCATCACCTATGGATATCTGACTTAGTGGTGTAAAAAATGTGCCATATCTGCTGCCATTATGACCGCACAATACACAGTTGCCACTTTCTCCGATTCCTGCAGTCTCTTCTATATGACCAATCCCTGCATTAAGCACTTTACTTGTGGTTCCTTCCATTACCGGATACCTGATATCTAAGCCCGGTATCTCAATGATGCCGATAACACCGCCTTCTTTAAGAATGGCTTCATCCTCTTTACTAATGGAGGTTTGCTCTTCCTCCACATCTGTTTCTTCATCGTAATCATCCTCCAATGTCTGCTCAAATTCACTTATGAGCTGTTCTGTCTGTTTTTCTCCGGTTGTCCGCCAGAAAAAAGGGACTGCCATAATGGCAATCCCTGCTGCAATCAGTAGTCCTGCGACCACTTTTCTTATGCTCATATTATTCACTCTCCTATCGTGTTCTGCCCTCTCTGTCGGCTGGATAAGCACCTTTATCCTCTGCTACAATTGCTGCAGATTCCATTCTGTCATCAGCTTCTCTTTCTTCCTCCGGTCCGCTCAGGTCTGCATCCACAGCCTTTGCGTTCTCAAGGTCAAGCTGGGCATTCAGTTTACACTGCCTAGCCAGCTTTTCTTCCAGTTCCTTGCTGTACGCAAATGGCTTGTCATACTCTGCCTTTGATGCTTCAAGGTCATTCTGGTACTGCTCAATCTTCTTTTCAAAGAAATCAATGTTCTCATGGAGTCCATTGAACAGGTTTTCCAGCTTCACCATGCTGCCGACAGGACTTGTGGAAAGCTCTGCTTTATACTCTGTCTTTCCACGAAGCACCATATAATTGATGCCAAGGAAGTTCTTTTCCACAAGCAGCTCAAATCCGTGGAATTTACCGATTACAGTTGTCTCTCCGGTCTTACATTTACTGATTGCTTCAAGCATCATCGTTCCGCCATCCACACGCTCTGTGTAAGTTACTTTGCCTATGGTAATGGCAAATTCCGGATTATCAATCAGCTCTTTATCCCTTGCCTTTACATCCTCTCTTACATTGGCAAGCTTTTCTGTTGCTGTCTTAATAAGCTTCGGGTACTTAATCATAAAGTTATCCTGCAATCCATATCTCTGATTGTCATAGGATGCCTTTAAGAGCTTTAATCTCTGGACATCATTGTCAATCTCCATCTTTTCCTTGATTAAAGGATTGCCTGTGGCAACCGCTTTAATCTCTGCATAGGAAAGTGTTGCCTCGTCGATATCCTCACAGCTTCGGCTTACAGCCTTGCTTGTCATGACCTGACTGATGAATCGCTGCTTATTTTCAACAAGCGACCAGTTGTATGCATCAAATGTCCCTTTGGTGACATATCTGTAGATTGCCACCTCTTCATTTTCATTACCCTGTCGTATGCCTCGTCCTTCCCTCTGTTCAATAGAAGAAGGCTTCCAAGGGCAATCCACATGATGCATTGCAACAAGGTGTGTCTGCACATTGACACCTGTTCCACACTTGTCCGTTGAACCGATAAGAACCTTCTTTTTACCTGTCCTCATCTCCTTAAAAAGTGCGTCCCTTTGTGCATCCGTCTTGGCATCATGAATAAAAGCTATCTCATCTGCCGGAATACCATACTGGATCAGTGTTTCTTTCAGATAATCGTAGATGGTAAAGTCCTTATCTGGTCCCGGTGTGCCGATGTCCGAAAAAATAAGCTGGCAGCCTATATGACCATCAGCATTTCCTTTCTCATATTCTTTCCATACATTCTCCGCTACCTTATTGAGTTTTCCATCCGGATTGTTCGGTGCATCCTTATCAATCAATCTTGCATCTGTTCCTAATAGTCTTGCCTCATGGGTAATCTTTAGAAAGTTATCCACGCTTGGATCAACTCCACCGCCTCTGATACGCTCTGCCCTCACAACAAAGTCTTCCATGACCTGCTTCACATACCAGTCAGGCTCCGACTCCACTATAATAGGCTTGCCGCCACGGAGAGCTGGCACATCAAGGTCAAGCATGTCTGCGGTCTGCACATCTGCTACCTCACGGAAGATATTCATAAGCTCCGGCAGATTCGTAAACTTATTAAATCTGCTCTTAAAACGAAATCCGCTTCCCTCTACAGTAAGCTCCAGTGCTGTTGTCACTTCACCAAAGTTCGCTGCCCAGGAATCAAAGTGATAAATCCCCATCTCTTCAAGTGCCGCTTTCTGTAAGTAAAGCTGCATGACATACATCTCACACATGGTATTGGATATTGGTGTACCTGTTGCAAACACAATACCCCTGCCATCATTTATCTCAGACAAATACTGGCATTTAAGCTGCATATCCGTTGACTTCTTCGCTCCACTGCTGCTGATACCTGACACATTATTCATCTTGGAAAAAATCGCAAGGTTCTTAAAATTGTGCGCTTCGTCAACCATGATAGAGTCCACACCAAGTTCCTCAAAGGTTATAAGGTCATCCTTCCTGCTCTCATCTGATAAGGATTTCAGCTGCTCCTCCAGCTTTTTCTTCTGGCTTTCCATCTGTTTTACAGTCCAACGCTCCCCGTTACGCTCCTTCATCTCATCAATCGCATAGCTGATTTCATCAATCTGCTCATTGAGCATTCTTTCCTTTCTCTCTGCTGAGATCGGGATTTTTTCAAACTGCGAGTGCGACATGATGATACAGTCATAGTCACCTGTTGCAATCCTTGATACGAACTGCTTTCTGCGGCTTTTTTCAAAATCACGCTCCGTGGCAACTAAGATATTTGCTGACGGATAAAGCCTTAAAAACTCTGATGCCGTCTGACCGATAAGCGGCTTTGGTACAACCATGATTGTCTTATTGGCAAGTCCAAGTCTCTTCTGCTCCATACAGGCAGCCATCATCTCAAAGGACTTTCCGGCACCAACGCAGTGTGCCAACAGGGTGTTTCCTCCAAGAAGGATTCTTGCCACCGCATTCTTCTGATGTGGCTTTAACTCAATCGCCGGATTCATTCCCGGAAACTGTAAGTGACTTCCGTCATACTCACGCAGGCGGATGTTATTAAATGTCTCGTTGTAATACTCCACATATTTCTGTCTTCGCTCCGGCTCTGCAAACAGCCACTCCTTGAACTTCTCCTTGATCATGTTCTGCTTTTCCCTTGCAAGCATTGTCTCATTCTTATTGACTTCGTAATGATACCTGCCATCACCGTCATCAATCCTGTCCCTGACTGTTACTGTCTTTAGATTCAGCGTATCCTCAAAAATAGAATAAGCATCCATGCGGCTTGTACCATAGGTCTTAGTAGCCGCCACTGAATGCTTATCCATGCTTTTATTCTCGATGAACCATTCCATGCTCATCTTATTTAAGTGTACCTGAATGCCTGTATTGTAAAACTGGCTTCTGACTGCCCTTGCTCTTCTTGGTGTATTGAGAAGCTCATAGATAAACTGCTCATAATCAAGCGGCTCAATCCATGTCGTGCCAATCTTTACATCAATATCCGAGGCTTCAATCCACTCCGGCTGTACCTTTTCAAGTGCTGCCACATTGCCTGCAAATTTTTCTGCCTGCGGATTGCCTGTATCCGCTGCCATAGCCTTTGCTACACGAAGCTTGTCTCTCACATTGCCGGAAAGATACTCGTCTGCTGTCTCCCAGCCGATGTCGGGATTGTTCTCGTTGTAGCGGTCGGGATTTAGGAAAATCAATCCATCCAGCTCTTCCACAAGAACTGCCCTTCTAAGCTCTGCCAAAGCATCATCACTTAGCGTTATCTCATCCGCTGTCTGCCCGGACTTTTCTGCAAGCTCTTCCTTTGCATTAGTAATATCCGGCTCATAGATAGAGAGCATATAGGCAAGATTTACATATCCAAATTCATTGACGGATACATTTAATGCTTCCACAGCAGTCTCAACCCTGTCTATGACAGTCTTTGCCTTAATCGTCTGCTTATAAAACATATCCGCTTTTTTCACCTCCCCGTCTTCATTTACTTCTTCAAGACTGCAAAGAAGTGGGTAATCGCTGTCATCTCTGAAAGCTATTCTGTTTGCTTTTGAAGTAATGGCTCCATACTGCTTTACGAAGGCATCATATTTTACATTAAGAAGTCTCTGCTTATCAGAAAGCTCCTCCTCGCTGCAGCCATCCATCTGGATATCAATCAGATCTCTTGTTATCTGTCTGATTTCATCAAGGCTTCTGATTCGCTCCTCGGCAGTCTGTGATACTTCTTTTCTTACCATCTCGGAATTTTCCCTGTAATAGAGTTTTCCTTCAAAAAATGTGTAAGTGTAGTTTCTCACATCCGGATCAGCCGGGATAACTTCCTCCGTCTGCTCCGCCTCATCTGCCACTCTCTCAAAATCTGTCATCTGGGCTTTGATATTACCGATAGCTTTGTTTAATGCTTCATAAATATTGAAGTTCTCATCATCATTCACGCAGACTGTGTATCTGCTGTCCTGTCCGTAAATCCTTGTGTCATATTCCATAGATCCAAGCATCATTTCCGGATGCTCTGCAAAATAAGAGTTGACTGCAATGCCATTCTCAGTTACACCAAGGTGTACCCAGTCCGGCTCAATATCAATCTTTCTCTCCCTTTTCTGCAAAAACAGGATATCTGCTGTCACTTCGGTTCCTGCATTATCTTTAAATGCAGTATTCGGAAGTCTTACTGCTCCCACAAGCTCTGCTCTTTCAGCCAGATACTTTCGGATAGTAGGATTTGCCTTATCAAGTGTTCCCTTTGTGGTAATCACCGCAACCATGCCTCCCGGTCTTACCTGATCAAGTGCTTTTGCCAGAAAATAATCGTGGATACGGAAGTTATACTTGTTGTACTTCGGATCAAAAACCTTATAATCACCAAATGGCACATTTCCGACAACTACATCAAAGAAGTTATCCGGATATGTGGTATTCTCAAATCCTGTGATACTGATATTGGCATTCTGATAAAGCTGCTTTGCAATTCTTCCCGAAATGCTGTCAAGCTCCACCCCATACAGCTTACTTCTCTGCATAGGTGCCGGCATACTCCCAAAGAAGTTACCGATACCCATAGATGGTTCTAATACATTGCCGCCTCTGAAACCAAACTGGACAAGTGCCGAGTTCATGCACATGGCAATCTCCGGTGAAGTATAAAAGGCATTGTTTACTGTTGCCCTAGCTGCAGCATACTCTTCATCCGATAACATCTCTTTGAGTTCTTTGTACTCTTTGCTCCAGCCTGCGTTTTCCTCGTCAAATGCCTGTGACAGTCCGCCCCATCCGACAAACTTCGACAAGGTTTTCTGTTCCTCCGGTGTTGCAAGCCTGTTTTCTGATTCAATCTGCTTTAAAGTACGAATTGCATCCATATTCCACTGATATCTGGTCTTGGCACCGCCTTTTTCCATTTCCCAGAGATTGTAATGGAAGTTGTGCTTCGTCTGCCCGGCAACATTCTTCTCATTTTCAAGACTTTCTACTTGCTGTACTGGTTCCTGCTTTGGTGTAAAATCTACAGTTTCCTGTGATTCTGTATCAGCCTGAATATCATCCACAGATACTGATACCACATCATCTGAAACTACATGTCCATTCTCATCAATCTTGGTTTCCCATCCATTCGCTATTGCTCTTTCCCTGGTTTCAAGACGATTAGCTTTTACACTATCCTCGATGTCAAAGAATCTCTTATAGACCGGATTCATCTTATCCCTGTCAGCCTTCTGCTTTATCTCTTGATAATACTTTTTCTGGTCTTCTCCGCAGTAAAATGGCTGTTTTACCATATAGGATAAAATCTCATATAACTCACGCCAGTCGAGAGCACCTTCCTTACGCACACCATTCCTGTTCTTATAGCTGATCTTCACATATCCGCTTCTGATTGAGTACTCCACAAGACCATACTTATTGTTGGAATATGCTTTTCTTTCTGCATTATCTGTCCCTAATGCAATATCCCTGATAAGGTCAAGTTTATTGGGCATAAATGCAAAATCAGACTGCACCACATCCATAAGGAATGCCCTAAACGGAGTGTAGCAGCTGCAATCTGTTACAAGAATCTCCGCCGCATCACGCAGGTCTTCATCAAGCTCTGCAATACGCTTGGCATAATCAATCGGTGTAATATACTTAAGCTCTGATGGATCTTTTTCAGATGTTTCAGCTTCTATCTCGGCACCATATTCTGCCTGTGTTACCATGCGGTCTTCATCGGCAGCTTCCTGTGGTGTCATGCCTTTTGCACTTACATAATCTCTGTTAGAAGCATAGCTCTCCGGCTCATCCGGTATTGCATAATCATCAATCTCTGATTCTGCCTCTTCCGGTTCCACTTCCCGATATTCGGCATCAATGACCTCATCATCCTCACGGAGTCCGTCCATCGCAAGCTCATCAATACGAGGTGTCTCAGGCTGGTATTCCCCTGTAAGAATAAGGACACCAAGCTCTTTTTCGATATCTTTCCACGAAACATATCCTTCAACCTCTCCATCCTCATCTCGCCACTGAAAACGCAGTCCATTCCCATGAAATGTGTCATATCCGTGCAGTCCCAGTCCGTCAACCGGCCAGCCTGCACCTCCCTGACCATATTCTGCTTTGATACGCTTTGCCCTGGTTCCTGCATCAATCTCTGTTTCAAAAATCTTGCATACCCTGCCCTTGCCACCGATAAAACCTGTACCTCTCATAAGCACCTGTTTGATATACTCACTTGGTACTGTTGCAGACTTTTTGGGATTCAGGTAATTGTATTTACCTGCTAATGCAGCTTTTCTGTCCTGCTCGAACTGACGCATAAACTGATTATTGTTTTCGTCCTCAGTATGAATAGTGCCAATGCTTGCCTGCCCATTCTGGTCGAAAAAAAAGGAAGCCTGTGTATATTCGGCTTCCTTACTAACACCCAATGAATTGATTTCATCAAGTTCCCTATTCAGTTCTGTATCATCTGATTCTAGTGGAATCGCATCACTATCTGATTCAGTACCACTTCCTCTGCCTGCATCTTCGCCTGCTCTCTTATCTTCCACATCTCCATTGTCGATGACGGATTCTGTGGCTTGTGCTTCGCCAGATACTGCATCTCCAGCTGGTCGTACAGCTGGTTCGCTTCCTCCTCTACCGCTGACATCTTCTCGTACATCTTCCCGAATCTCATCAGCGTCTTGTATCTTGCCGGCTCGTTCTCCTTTAGATAGTTCATCGCCATCCTTCCGTATTTGCCCAGCTTCGTGAGATCCTCCGTCTCGTCCGGCATCTCTATCTGCGGATAAAGCAGTCCGTCCACTTCCTTGTAAGTCATTTCTTCTAACATATCCAATTCTCCTTTCGCTCTCGATTGCCTTTAAGTTACGACTAAATTCTCTAAGAACACTACAGGAGACATCGCATACAATGGAACCAAGACGGTAAATGATCTCTTCGTCTTTGATATTTACGATCTGACTAAAATCCTGTTCTTGCACAGATAAGTCAAATCCGCATCTCGTCCCTACAGCATACATGACACTTGCATATACAAGCTGCTCCATGTCCATTTCCTGCTGTAAGCCATTGCGTTTCTTACTTTCTTCCTTTATCACACTACCTGATAGCTGCATAAGCTCGGTCATTCGGTCTCCGAACTGTTCTTTTATTATAAGCCAAACATCTGTTCCTGTAAACTGTTTTAATATATTTTTTAGAGACTCCCTGTCGCTGTTATCGTACTGCTCAATCTGACCTTCTGACACAAGAAAATCCACATAATCCTTAAGATTTTCTCCCTCAAGGTCCCATGTCAGTTTGACATTCTTCCCTCCGGTATCACTGATATCAAAGATATACCTCATGCGTGTATTCAGTGCCCTTGACGGGAAGATGGCGCAGCCTTTCGCACCACGCTTTACATATCTTCCCACCTTTTTCCAGGTATCATAATCTGCCATGAGTGTGCTTTTTTCCGGAGGTCTCTGAGCTGTTACCATAACGATATTGTCAAATTCATAGCGGTATAACTGACCTGCGACCTTTAACACATCCTTCCAGTTCTTTTCTGATCTGGTGATGTTACCAATCTCAGAATCGTATATCGCTTTGACCTTCATATCAACGCCCATACCTTTGTCCTCCTCTACTTAAACATCTCTGCAAACAATCCCTTAAAGAGCTTTAACTCATCCTTATCCAGCTCGATTGCAAATTCATTGTCGATTGCCTGTTTTTCGCATTTATCCTTTTTCTTTGCAATCTTACGCACCACACGAAGAAGCACATAGCACTCCTTGGACTTTGCAATGCTCTGTTTAAAGGTCAGCTCATCCTCATCGACTGACTTCTGTGTCTGATAGATAATCTCTTTTAACTTATCATTGATACCATCTACTTCCTCAAGGGAAATAATAACGGATGCCTTAGAAGCACCCGATCTGTCCCACTCCTTATGAAGTTCCTTTATTAAAAACTCCATGTTCTTAATTACTGTTGTTGAATCACTTTTCATCTTGCTCTTCCTCCGTTTTCTTTTAATGAAGAAGGGCGCTGACCTTCGCTGATAGGCGCAAAATCAACTCCCTTCATGTCCTCTGCTCCAAGGACTATCTGCTCTGCATAATACATATCCATTGCCTTATTGATGGCATCGTCAAGCGACTCTGCCTTTACTTTCTGTACTCGTGAAAGCACTTCTTTTATCTCAACATCAAATTCCTGTTCCATATGATATCGCCTCCTGTAAAAATCTCATCACCGGCTCTTTTCTTCCTTTACCTGTCTTTCCTTAAAGCCTTCATCGTACTTTCCATCTTCCAGCCTGTCGTAAAAACAGTCTTCTTCAATCGTTCCGAAATCCTCATACATCTGGTGAAGGAAGTCATTCTGCAGCTTCTTTGGTACATCATCATCCTTTGACATATCCTGATAAAAATAGAACTTCTGCTTTAGCTTTGCCCTGTAATCATAGATATCCTCTATCTTTTCCGGTGTGCCATACTCCCTCTTGTATGCCTTGAAATTTGTAGTTGAAAGTGTGGAACCTAGATAAATGCCATGCTCCCACGATACCCCGATTGTGGTATTGTCCTTTGTAGGCTTCTCATCCTTCGGATAACGCTTATACTCTGTCGCACCAAGGGCGATTGTAAGGGAACCTGACTTCATATCCATCACCACAAGATTCCTTGGTGATAATGCTTCAAGCACCATGTAATCATGGTCATTGAAGTTATGAAATGTCTGTCCCCTTTCAAATGAGCGGTTCTCCATTTCATAATGCAGGTTAAAATCATCCACCCAGCCCTTATCGGTCATTCCAATCTCCTTAAGCTTTGCAACACATTCAGAAGAACTGGCTTCTTTATCAAACCGAAATTCTTTGGAATCGTTATAAAACCCCTGAAGAAAATGTCCCAGCTGAATATCATCCAGACAGAATCTCGCAGATACAGTTACATTTGCTGCCCTGTAATACTCTGTGAAGTTATCTGCTTCACCAAGTGTCCTTCCAAGCTGCAACAGATGGTCTGCAAGCTCTGACATGTCATCAATTGCTATAAAACTCTTATAATCATCCAGAGTCATCAGCATATTTGTCTCTGTTCCCCTGTCGTTTTCTGTTACCAGTATCATATCTTTTAAATCCATTCTTACCTCCAGTCTCAGAGAGGGACTATGCCCTCTCCGCAAATTTTCTGTTATGGTCTTCCAATCACAACAATCTTTCCTGTGCTTGCCACATCCCTGTAGACCACACCAAGACTTTCATTAAGTGCCTCTACCACCTTGCCATTTCCGACATATACTGCCACATGGCTGATGTTCTTATATCTTCCGTTGCTTGTAAAACTGTAGAAGATAAGGTCTCCCGGCTGTAACTCATCAAAGGAGACTGTCTTTCCGGCTTCATCCAGTCCCTGTGCCTCCGCTGCCGCTGTGGTTGCACCGCCGTAACTAATATCCACGCCTGCATCCTTCCATGAATAATAGGCTAAGGAGCTGCAGTCATAATAGTTACCGCTGTCTCTTAAATCCTGACTATAAGGAAAGCCAACTCTGTGAAGTGCATAGGAGCAGACTGTTTTCTGCCTGCTGTCTGTAATTCCGTTTAGGATGGCATTAATTTCATCCTCAGTCATGGAGCTTACTCCAGGACTTCCGCCTCCGCCGCCACTTCCGCTTCCGGCATATCCAAGCTGTCCCATAAACTCCGGACTCATGATCTGCTCAAGCATTTCCACCTGATCAGAATTAAATCCATAGACCGAAATCATATCTCTGTACGATTTCAGTGTGACATTCACATACAGAACCGACTTCGTGACAGTAGTTACATTACCGTCTGCATCTGTTTCTTCCACATCTTTTGTTCCTGTGCTTGTGGTGTATGAACACATATCATTTACAACTGCCTGCAGCCAGCCTTTTGAAGTATCATTCATGACTGTTGCAGTATCTCCGATACCATGCTTGACCATATAGACTGCCATGATGTCATAGTAATTGCTTGGGTTTTCTTCCATACCTTCATAATCCACATATACAAGCTCTCCAAGGTCATATCCGGTATGCTCATTCACTTTCGTATTCACATCCCGGTTAAACTCCTGCACATAAGCACTCGTTACTGTCTGCACGGTATCTCCTGATTCAAGTGGTGGCAGAAATAAAGCAAATGGAGAATTGTAAAGGATTGCTATCACCGCTATAACCGGAACCGCAATCATGGCAACTACAAGAACAAGTAATAAAAGCACCAATCCGATAATCGGTGCAGCTGCCTTTACCCAGGTAATCGCTTTTCGCACAATCAGATCCTTTACCAGCTTTGCCACGCTGTCTGTCTGATTCTCCTGTGCTTTCATCTTATCCAGAAAGAACTTTATCTTCCTGCTCCGGTTGGTCATCTTTGCATCCTTTGCCTCAATGGAAACTCCTGCTGCATAGCCGGCTGCCATGCCGATTGCAGTTCCAACTCCTGGTGCTACTGCTGTACCCGCAGCCGCTGCCGCTGTCTTGGTTGCTGTCTTAGCTGCGACTTTCGCTGTGGTCTTGGCAGTTTCCTTTGCAGTCTCTTTCGCCACTGTCTTTGCGGCATCCTTTGCTGCTTTCTTCCCTGCTTCAACCTTCTTGATTCGCCTCTTTGCCTGTTCAGCAGCTTTTCTTCTAAAAAGTGCTGCCCCCTTGGAAGCGGTTCCAGTTACCGGGCGGCTTGCCTCATAAGCAAGGTAGGCTGCCTGTGTTACTTCCTTACCGCCTTCTACCTGATCCGTGACAGCTCCGGCAGCAAGAGCCCCTGTCCTTCCCGCTATGTGAAGATTGGTATTCTTCGTCTTGATAGAAGTATTGGACTCCCGTATATTTCTCTTAAATTTTGAAGGTTCCTTTTCTTTCTTCTCTGCCTGATGAATGGTACTCTTACGATAAGACTTCTTTTTACCTGTATCATTTATCTTTGCACTGGCAATTTTCGGACCACGCTGTACGGTGTAAATGTTACTGCCCTTAATTTTAGCTTTCTTCGGTTCATGCATATGAATCTTAGCTTTTTTCTTAGTGTGAATGACCATAGGCTTGTCATCCACTTTTTTTATCTTCAATGTTCCCACCTTCTTTCTGTATCCTTAAAAAAGGTAAAAAAGTAGCCATCCGGAACTTAGTCCAAATGGCTGATACATTGCAATTCTAATCAGCAAAT
>OKRW01002283.1_pt1 | contig 14141 bp, 8 predicted proteins | sample 1601151 | NCBI WGS metagenome assembly OKRW01 (sample SAMEA3541471, study PRJEB24748) | human gut metagenome | biome: human gut; feature: human-associated habitat; material: faeces | place: China | collected 2012 | reverse complement strand
AAACACGCTCCGAAGCCGCATCTGGGATATGGTATTTTTTCTTTTTTCTGACTATTCTAAATCCACAGTTGGCAAAAATGGAAATTCTACAGGATTTTATCTGAATGAAAATCGTAGACTTTTGGATAATTTTCTCTTTCCCTTAGAATAAAATCCTGATTTTGGCTCAAGCCTAAAAAAAGAAGTTATTTTATGGAATATTGTTGCACAATATGTAAATATCTGGTATTCTATAACTAGCATATTTTGCAGATGGAAGGAGAAAAAAATTATGGAAAGAATCAGACAGATGACAGACACACGAAGATGTGCTCTCCTGTGGGCGGCGACGATATTGCTGACGGCAGCATTGTTGTTTTTGTGTGGGGGAAAAGTACATGCGTGGGAAGGGAATGATGATTGGATGCGTGATACATTCAGTCGTTATACAATGGCGGCGATGCTTAGCGGTCAGGAAGAGAACTATTTTAACGATTCCAAGAAACCAGATGCGCTGACAGTACTTAATTATACTGCATATAAGATGTATCAGGATAATAAAATAGTTACAATCTCATTTGATGAGTTCTATAAGGACTATGTTTGTGCGAACTTTTCTGCAGTTGTAGACAAAGAGTTTTTAAAAAATGTAGCTAAGTTAGATAATGGAACATCCATATTTTTTGATTATGATAGTGATACAGATGAGATAAGTATACATGGTATGCCAGCAGGTGGCGATTCTAAACAATGTGTGTACATAGGATGGCAGGATAAGGATAATAATAATGATCAAACAGTTCTCTATGGTATATGGCAAGACCCGGCTCCAGCAGGGGAATGGAAAGATTATTATGTGACATTAACAATTAGTGGATATGGAGACGATGCTAAGATTGTTAGTTATCAAAAAATAGAAGATAATGATGTAAAGTTTTCCAGCGAATTTTTCATTAATAATTGTGATGACAACGGTGAGTGGGTTGATGAAACAAACTGTACGAGAGAGCTTAATGGAGAAACAAGGGTTATATTGCCATATAATGAAGATGTCCATTCTCGTGCGACTATGACTTATAAAGGTGAAGAAGTAGAGACTACCGGCCTTGCGGGAGTTAAGGTGACAAGTTCAGATAAGGATATTGTTTCTGTATATGATACTAACGAAAACTATGAGGAAATATCTTCCGTTTTTGGGGATAAAGTAGGAACGGTTAAGCTTACGTGTGAATTCCAGTCCAGGACAGGGGAGACTGTTTACACAGAGACCTTACCATGTGATGTAGCTAAGTTTGAAGCAGGCAGAGACAATGCCAGATATGATAGCTATGGTATGTGTGTTCTTTATAATGAAGATGTAGAGATTTTTGCAAAAACAGAAGGGCTTGATGAATATAAGAAACAAAACAAAGTTTCTTATAAATGGAAATCTGAAATCACTGAGATAAATGGAAAAACAACAGAATCTGTTAAGTATACAGCTCCAAGTAATGAGAAAGAAGAAAAAATTTCTGTTGATATTTATATTGATGGCGAGAAGATTACAACACAATCTGTTTACTTAAAGGCGAAAAATGGCGTTTTAGATTATACAGTTTATGAAATGCCTGGCACAGCAATGAAAAAGCAGGATACAACTGCCCCATTGCTTCTTAATAAACGCTATTTCATTGATTTAGCAGGAGGAGACTTTGGCTGGGATTATGGTAATAATGCAGATCAGTGTTTCTCTTCATGGGAATTTACTATGGATGGTAAGGCATTTACTATAACAGATAAAGAAGCCGAAGATTATGATACACCAATTCAACAGCCAGATTTTATGACTTATTACAAAGGTATTGCTGGTGGTGGAACACCGAATTGTCTGTTTACTGTAAAGAAAGCAGGACAGCTTACAGTAACAGGTACTATCTATCAGAATAATAAAGTATTCAGAACAATATCAAAGACTTTTACAGTAAAAAGTGAGAATGAGAATACAAATGGAACAACACCAAAACCACAGCAGCCAGCACAGCCTGCTTCCTTACAGAAAGGAACCAAAGTAACAGATAAGAAATCCAAAGCAGTATACAAAGTAAATGGTAATAAGACAGTTGAATATAATAAAGTGAATAAAAAAGCGAAGAAAGCAACAGTTCCATCAACGATTACTGTAAATGGAGTGAAGTATCAGGTAACATCCATTGCAGCCAAAGCATTTGCCAACAACAAGAAGTTAACAAAGGTTGTCATCCCGGCAAGTGTAAGAAGCATTGGAAAACAGGCATTTAGCGGATGTAAGAATCTTAAGAGTATTACAATTAAGACGACGTATCTTACAAAGAAATCTGTAGGTGCGAAAGCATTTAAAGGAATTCATGCAAAAGCAACGATTAAAGTACCAAAGAAACAGAAGAAAGCATATCAGAAGTTCTTAAAAACAAAAGGAATAGGAAAAGGTGTGAAAATTAAATAAATGCTGCAGATTAGTAGAAAGTGTAAGAATGCCCCGGCATTCCTGCTGATTTGCAGGATTTAGAGTACAAAGGAAAACGATATATTCAGGATGCTCCTTCAAAGAGTGTTAAAAATGCAGATGAGTATTTTTAACACAGCAAGGAAAGAGCAGATGGGATATATCGTTTTCCTTTTTTCGTTTATACTAATTTTTGTTTATGCTAAAAGGCTATAGCTTAAAATTCATTCTTAATAATTATTAAGTAGCCAGGGAATATTTTTGTTATGTATAATGAAAATGTGAACATTCTTTTAATTTATGATAATGTTTGATGATTTTTCAAAGTAATTGTGATATCATATAAAAAGTTTCAAGTGACTATCTTAAAGCTTTGCCAGGCTTTTTATAAAGGATGTGTTCTCAGAGTTTTTAGTACATTTGCTTTTATGGATGATTTTTTACTAACGTATGTATTGCGTATACCTCAAAATTTGAGGCAGGTCTGATAAGAATCTTCCCTCAGATCAAGTACAAAGATTCCGAGAGTATGTAAGAGTATTTAGGAGGTAAGTATGTTTCGGAAGAAGAATGGGCAGGAGTTCATGGATGAGCGGAACGTGGATTCATCTGTGAATGATAAAGAAGAGAAAAAGGGATTTTTCCACAGGAGGAAGAAGAAAGAGATTAATCTATATGAAGATGATATGGGCTATATCGAGGAGGACGGTGATTTTTCAGAAGAAGAATATGATAAAGAATTAGATGAGTTACAGGAAGATGAGAAACCGGAAAAGAGAAAGAGAAGATTTTGGCATCGGAAGAAAGAAGATACACCGGAAGAAGCTCAGACAGAAGAATTAGCAGAGGAACATCATGATGAAGATAGTTTTCTCAGTGATGAGGATGCGATTATTTTGCAGGAGCCAGAAAAGAAGAAGTTTTCTAAGAAGAAGCTGGCGCTCATCTGTGGTACGGCAGCAGTCATAGTGATAGCTGTTGTTTTTTTTGTTATTCGGAATATGGGTGGTACAAGCGAAGGAAAGGCGTATGTAGAATCTGTTCGTGAGATTACAGGACTTGGAACGGCTGCCGGGGCGAATAACCGTTATACAGGAACGGTTGATGCGGAGAGTTCATGGAAGATTAATTTACAGTCGGATATGTCTGTAGAGAAGCGTTATGTGAATGTTGGCGATCAGGTGAAAAAGGGAGATAAGCTGTTTAAATATAATACACAGGAGCTGAAGCTTTCAAAAGAAAAGAAAGAGCTGGAACAGGAGACTTTACAGAATGAGATTAATCAGTTGACAAAAGATATCAGTTCCTATCAGTCTGATTTGAAGTCTGCGAGTGCTACGGAGAAGATTCAGCTTCAGACGCAGATTTTAACAGCACAGACTACGATTAAGAAAGATCAGTATACGATCAAGACGAATAAAGAGACGATCAAGACATTAGAGAAGAATATTAAAGATGCTACAGTAAAGAGTAAGATGAATGGTCTTGTAAAGAAGATAAACAGTTCTCTGGAAAGTAGTTCTTCCTCAGGTGATGACAGTTCAGATGATGGTTCAGATTCCGGAGATGGAAGTTCAGATGATTCTACATATATGACAATTCTTGCAGTAGGTAACTACCGTATTAAAGGAAAGGTCAGTGAAACGAATGTTAACAGCCTGAATGAAGGGGATCCGGTTATTGTACGTTCAAGAGTAGATGATTCCCAGACCTGGAAAGGAACGATCAGCAGTATCAAGACAGATGCTACTGCAGATGATTCTACCGAGAGCAGCGATGAGATGGCTTACGATGATTCTTCAGATGGCAGTACAGGAGAGACTGCATCGAAATATAATTTCTATGTGAAGCTCGATGATGATAATGGCTTAATGATGGGACAGCATGTTCTTGTTGAACCGGATAACGGCCAGGATGAGAAGAAGGACGGTATGTGGCTGCCGGCTGCCTATATTAAGAAGAGTAACGGTAAGTATTATGTATGGCTGGATTCTCATAATAAGCTGAAGCTTCAGGAGATTAAAGTTGGTGAGTATGATGAGAATCTTGATGAGTACGAAGTGAAGAGTGGACTCAAGACAACAGATTACATTGCCTGTGATGACAGTACATTAAAAGAAGGTATGCGGGTTACAAGAGTTGCTCCGGAAGATAGTACTTCTGACTACGGAGAAGAACAGACAAGCGATGATGCCGAAACATTTGGAGCGGATGATTATGATTCCTATGAAGGAGATACTTCTGATTATGGAGAAGATACGTATGACAGTGGGTATGATGAAAGTATAGATGACGGCACAGATGCAGGGGATGATAGTTTCGATACAGGAAGTGACAGTTCAGATATTGTTGATGATGGAACGAGCGACAGTGATGTTGCAGACTTTGGAGAATAGAGATTCTCAATCAGAAAGGACATACAGCATATGCTTTTGGAACTAAAACATATTTATAAAAATTATTTGCAGGATAAGATTGTCATACCAGTTCTTAAAGATGTGAATATCTCTATTGATGAGGGAGAATATGTGGCAATCATGGGACCTTCCGGATCAGGAAAGACAACGTTGATGAATATCATAGGGTGTCTGGATCGTCCAACAAAGGGAGAATTTCTTTTAGAAGGGGAGTCTATTGTAGATTATAATGAAAATCGTCTTTCGGATCTTCGATTAAACACTTTGGGATTCGTATTCCAGAGTTTTAATCTTCTTCCGAAGCAGACAGCTCTTGATAACGTAGCGCTTCCTTTAAGTTATGCCGGAATACCGGTGAAGAAAAGAAAAGAGATTGCTTTTCAGGCATTGAAAAGAGTTGGGCTGGCGGATAGAGTACATTTCCGTCCAAGTCAGCTTTCCGGTGGACAGCAGCAGCGTGTGGCGATAGCCAGAGCACTTGTAAATAATCCGAAGATTATTCTTGCCGACGAGCCTACCGGAGCTTTAGACAGCCGTTCCGGTATTCAGGTAATGAATCTGTTTCAGCAGTTAAATGAAGAAGGTGTTACGATTATTATGATTACGCATGATGCGAATATTGCCAATCATGCGAAAAAAGTACTTCATATTTTTGATGGAGAGATTGTAGAAGATAAAGCAAGAAAAGAGAAAGAAAAACAACAGTCCGAAGTGCAGAGTGAGGCAGCAGAAAGTGTTTCATCAGAATTAGAAAAAGATTTCGGAGTGAATGCATGGGAAGGAGAGATCTGATTTGAAGGGAAAGAAGAAGATACTGCTTGCTGTAGTTTTAGTTCTCGTTATGGCAGTTGGAATCACTTCCATTGTTGTTATAAGAAAGAGAAATAAAATTGTAGTAAAAGTATTCCCGGTAAGTAGTCTGAACAGTTCTGACTGGTTTGATACAGATACTTCTCTTACGGGAACGCTTACTTCAGATTTTATACAGGAAGTTCATGTTTCCGGTGGACAAAAAGTAAAGAAGATTTATGTCAAAAAAGGTGATAAAGTTAAAAAAGGCGATGTTCTTTTGAAATATAATGTTGCGGAAAAAGAACTGGATTTAAAACTTCAGAAGCTTCAGATTCAATCGTCTAAGTTGGAAATTGCTGAGATGGAGAAGGAATTAAAGAAGCTTAAAAACACAAAGACAGTTGGTTCGATTGATACAGGAAACAGCAGTGTGATGGATGCATCTGTTAATCTTTCCGATATAAAGGGAACAAGTCTTCGCTATCTTATGGCAGAGGCGGAAAGTGATGGAACTACCACAGTGAGCAATTCGAAAGCCGCGAATGAGGCAGATGGAAACAGTGGTTCAGGAAGTGGAAGCAGCTCTGGTTCCGAGAGTGGTTCAGGAAGTGGAAGCAGCGCTGGCTCCGAAAGTGGTTCAGGAAGCGGAAGCGGCTCCGGCTCCGAGAGTGGTTCAGGAAGTGGAAGCGGCTCCGGCTCCGAAAGTGGTTCAGGAAGTGGAAGCGGCTCTGGTTCCGAAAGTGGTTCAGGAAGTGGAAGCGGCTCTGGTTCCGAGAGTGGTTCAGGAAGTGGAAGTGGCTCTGGTTCCGAAAGTGGTTCAGGAAGTGGAGGCAGCTCCGGCTCCGAAGGTGGTTCTGGAGAAGGATCAGGAAAGGATGATGCGAAACTTTCCTTAAAATCCAGTGTGAATGATATTTCAGATAAAGCATCTGGTAGTGGCACAGAAAAAGATCCGTATATATTTAATTTAACAATGGATGGTAAAGTAAAAGGTTCTTTTATTAAGAAGTTGATTACTGATGGAAGTTATGCGGAATTTCGTGCTTATAAATCAGAGGAAGCAAAAAAAACATCCGCTACCTTTGAACTTGATCCAGGTACGAAAGTGAATGTTTATGCAGAAGATGGCTATACGGTCAATCAGTTAAATGAAGGTGGAGATACAAAAACTCTTCATAATTCTATTGATCTGGTCAGTGAAAAAGATACATCTAGTGGAAATGGAAGTTCCGCCGGAAATGCCTATATTTATTATTTAAATGTAAATGGATTGGTAAAAGGATCTGTAATTTCTAGTCTTCATAAAGAGAATAAATATGCTACATTTATCGAATTTGATGAGAACGGAAAAGAAAAAGATCGATATGAATATAATCCTTCTAAAGTTTTTAAAGATCTCGATGAAGATGAATATTATACTGTTTCCAAAGGAAAAGAAAAAAGTCTTTATGATCTGAATGAACGGGCAGCATACAAAGATTTAAAGGCAGAAAGTCTGGAAGATGGACAGCAGGATGCAGATGGAAAGTATACATTCTATTTGCCTAAAGATGGAAAAATTAGCGGCGCACTGATTAATGATCTGATTAAGAAGGGATTAACAGCGGAATTTATAGAATATGCTTCTGAGACAGATTATGATAATGAAAATACAGAAAGTGCAAATAAATTAGAAATTACACCTGACAGTAAGTTTACAGTAGAGCTTGCAGATGGAACAGGGTATACGATCTCTTATTTAAAGAGTAAAGTAAAGAAAAATGATCCACCGGCTACAACAACCGAGAATAAAGAAAATACTGGTCCAACAACAAATAAGACACCAACGCCGGCGGCAGATAAAGAAATCAAATTTAAACAGAATCGAAAGAAAGTAAAAGCGGGTAATGGCTATCTCTTTTCTGTAGTGTCTAAAGATGGAAGCTGGGGAAATGGAGAGGATGATCAGAGTAAGGTTACATGGACTTTATCAAATAATATTTCAAAGTATACAAGTATTGAGAAGACGAAGTCTGGTGTCTGGTTATATGTAGATGAAGGAGAACCGTCTTCTTCTATTACACTTACTGCGCAGGTTAAGAATGTAAAAGGTATTTCTAAAACTAAGATATCAAGAACGTTGGTTGTGAAAGAAGCGGACACCAGCGGTGGAGATAATACTGGCGGAGACGGCGGTGATGATGGAGATGGCGGTTCTGGCATTGACGATGGCAGTGGAGATAATGGCGGTGATGATGGCAATAATTATACTGCAGCAGAGTTAAGGGAAGCAATTGCCGAAAAAGAAGATGAGATTTCTGAAGCCAAACAAGATCTTCATGAAGCGCAGATTAACTACAATGAAGCAAAAGCAGAAGTAGATAAAGCGACAGTTAAGGCAAAGATTGCCGGTACGGTTACTACTTCATGCGATAAAGGAACGGTTCCTACAGATGGTTCGGCGGCTATCGTAGTTAAGGCAGCAGATGGAATGTATGTTAAGACTTCGATTAGCGAGATGGAACTTAGCAATATAAAGGTTGGTGGAACGATCAAATGTGTATCTAGTGATACAGGAGATGAGTATACCGCAGAAGTAAAGGAAATTTCGGATTTCCCTACCGGAGACAGTAGTAATGATGGAGGAAGTTCCAATCCAAATAGTTCTTATTATCCGGTCATTGGCTTTATTAAAGATGCAGATGGTTTGAGTCCGGGTGGTTCTGTCGAAGTTTCTTATAGTTCAAAGTCTATGGGAACAGCGAATGATAATGCAATCTACATTCAGAAAGCATATATCCGCACAGAAGACAAAAAGAATTATGTTTATATTCGTGATAAAAAGACAAAGCGTCTGAAGAAGCAGTATGTCGAAGTTGGAAAGACTATGAATGGCCAGTATATGGAAATTATATCTGGACTGACAGATGAAGATAACATTGCCTTCCCTTATGGAAAGAACTTAAGAGAAGGAGTTAAAACGAAGATTTCCGAAGATGACAGCGAAATGATTTATTAAGGAGGAGAACGATGCTTGAAAATATAAGATTATCTTTTCAGGGTGTATGGAGTCACAGACTGCGTTCTTTCCTGACGATGCTGGGCATCATTATCGGTATTGCGGCAATTATTGCCATTGTATCAACAATTAAGGGAACGAATGAACAGATTAAAAAGAATCTGATCGGTTCTGGTACCAATACAACAACAGTACAGTTAACAGAAAGTGGAAACTATCCAGCAGAAATGGAATATGGAATTCCGAAGGGAATTCCTGTTCTTGATGATGCCATGCGTGAACAGTTAGCTGAGCTTTCCCATGTAAAAGATGCTTCCCTTTATATGTCACGTACACAGGTAGATTACATTTACTATAATTCAACAGTGCTTTCCGGTGGGCAGTTGATCGGAGCAGATTCTCATTATCTTGGAACCTGTGGTTATGTAATGAAAAGAGGAAGAGGCTTTACGGAGAGTGATTATGAGAAGTATCGTAAAGTAGCAGTAGTAGACAGTGTAGCAGCCGACTCTCTTTTTGGAAACGAGAATCCGGTAGGAAAGACCATTGATATAAAAGGAGAGCCATTTATTGTTGTTGGTGTCATTGAAGAGTCTACCGCCTTCAGCCCGGTAATTAATTCTGTAGAGGATTATTATACTTATGTATATAACGACGGAAGTGCGAGTGGTATTGTTGTGATTCCTGATGTGGACTGGAATATTGTTCAGCAGTATGATGAGCCACAGAATGCAAAGCTGCTGGCAGATTCTACAGATAATATGACATCTGTTGGAAAAGCCGCACAAACATTATTAAACGAAACGGTAACGAATAAAGATATCAAATATCGTGCGGCAAATATGAATGAGACCGCAGAAGAAAGTCAGCAGGTAAGCGCAACGACAAATAAACAGTTAATATGGATTGCAAGTATTTCATTATTAGTTGGTGGTATCGGTGTTATGAATATCATGCTTGTATCTGTAACAGAGCGTACAAGAGAAATCGGTTTGAAAAAGGCGATCGGTGCGAGAAAAAATCGAATACTGGCACAGTTCTTAACAGAAGCAGCAGTACTGACCAGTCTTGGCGGTATCATTGGTACGATTACCGGTATTGCATTAGCAGAAGTTATCGGAAAGATATCAAATGTTCCAATTGCAATCAGTATACCGGCAGTTATTCTGGCAATTGCATTTTCTACAATAATCGGAGTAGTATTTGGATTGCTTCCGGCAGTAAAAGCAGCCAATTTAGATCCAATCGTTGCATTACGTCATGAATAGTGTTATCATACATAAGTTAAAATATGCAAATGAAACTATGGAAATATGTAGAATGCGCATATCTCAGCAAGAATGCCGGGGCATTCTTGAATCTTGGATATATTAAAAAAATACAGGAATAAGATGTAAAAAGAACAATAAGTAATAGCTGATAGGAGAAGAGAATGGGTAAGTATTTTGGAACAGATGGTTTCCGTGGAGAAGCAAATGTAAATTTAACAGTAGAGCACGCATATCAGGTAGGTCGTTTTCTTGGCTGGTATTATGGTAAAGATAAAGAAGAGAAATGCAAAGTTGTAATTGGTAAAGATACACGTCGTTCAAGCTATATGTTTGAATATTCTTTAGTAGCAGGACTTACAGCTTCAGGGGCAGATGTATATTTACTGCACGTAACAACAACACCTAGCGTTTCTTATGTAGTAAGAACAGAAGATTTTGACTGTGGTATCATGATCTCTGCAAGCCATAATCCATACTATGATAATGGGATTAAACTCATTAATTCTAAAGGCGAGAAGATGGATGAGGAAACAATCCTTAAAGTGGAAGATTATATTGATGGTAAGTTAGAAATTCCGATGGCAGTACGTGATCAGATTGGATGTACAGTTGATTATTCCGCAGGAAGAAATCGTTACATCGGTTATTTGATTTCTCTTGCAACACGCTCTTATAAGAATATGAAGGTAGGATTGGACTGTGCTAATGGAAGTTCCTGGATGATCGCAAAGAGTGTTTTTGACGCATTAGGAGCAAAGACCTATGTAATTAATGCACAGCCAGACGGACTGAATATTAATATGAATGCCGGTTCTACACATATCGAAGTGCTTCAGAAGTTTGTAAAAGAGAATCAGCTTGATGTGGGATTCGCCTTCGATGGGGATGCAGACCGTTGTATCGCTGTTGATGAGAATGGAAGCGTTGTAGATGGAGACCTCATTCTGTATGTTTACGGCAGATATCTTAAAGAAAAAGGTAAACTTCGTAATAATACAGTCGTAACAACAATTATGTCAAACTTTGGATTGTATAAAGCATTTGACGAACTTGGTGTTGATTATGAAAAGACACAGGTTGGAGATAAATATGTTTACGAAAATATGGTACAGAATGGACATCGTATTGGCGGTGAACAGTCAGGACATATTATTTTCAGTAAATATGCAACAACCGGAGACGGAATCCTTACGGCCATTAAGATGATGGAAGTAATGTTAGAGAAGAAGCAGTCTTTAGCAACGTTGACATCACCGGTTCGTATTTATCCGCAGGTACTTAAGAATGTACGTGTAAAGAGTAAACCGGAAGCACAGAATGATGCTGACGTACAGGCAGCAGTAAAGCAGGTTGCAGAAACACTCGGAGCAACAGGAAGAATCCTTGTTCGTGAAAGTGGTACAGAGCCAGTGATACGAGTTATGGTAGAAGCGGAAACAAAGGAAGAATGTGAGAAGTATGTTGATTCGGTAATCGAAGTTATCGAGAAAAAAGGTCATTGTGCATAAAGTTTTTACTTAAATAGCTATTTTGCCAAAAACTAAAATAAATAAGCATGATATAATAACTGCGCCTTAGAGCAAGCGATGGATGCAGCGCATCATCGTGCATTGACAGGAGACAGTTGTTATATCATGCTTTTTTGTGCGTATTGTTTAATTTTTTATTTGGCTATATTGCTGTTACATTGCATTATGGAATGGATGTTGTGGGATTTTATAAAGCTTCATAAAATCTCTATAGAATTTCATCTTGAAATTTTATTTTTGGTGATGTATAATATATCAGAACAAATGTTTGGAAAAGGGGCTGCTCTTGCATCTGTTTGCAGATTGCTGTAAGATATCAGATGGGAGATGACTCCCACCTCTGCAGGTGGCAAGCAGCAAGTTTGTATCATATGTTATGTTAGAATTTCCTGGAGAGATTTTAATTGACTAAAGATAGTATTTATTTATCAGGAGAATAATCATGGAGAATATAACAATTAAAGATATTGTAAAGGCTGCCGAAGGACAGCTTTTATGTGGAGATGAGAATAAAGTAATCAAGGAGTTTTCAATCGATTCACGTTCCGGTAACGAGGATAGCATTTTTGTACCAATCATCGGGGAGAGAGTGGATGCACATAAGTTTATTGATGGCGCACTTAAGATAAATGGTGCGACGTTTACATCAGAGCATGATAAGCCGTTAACTGGTTTTGAGGATAAGCCATGGATTAAAGTGGCAGATACAGTAGAAGCGATGCAGAAGGTAGGAACATTTTACAGGAATCGTATGAATCTTCCGGTTGTTGCTGTAACAGGAAGTGTTGGAAAGACAACAACAAGAGAGATGATCAGCACAGCATTAGCTTCACAGAAGAGGGTATTCCAGACAATCGGGAATCAGAATAGTCAGATTGGTGTGCCATTAACGCTTTCTCATCTTACAGCGGAAGATGAGATTGCCGTTCTTGAAATCGGTATGAGTGAAAGAGGGCAGATCGAGAAGCTTACCAATATGATTCGTCCGAATATAGCAGTTGTGACGATGATTGGAGTAAGTCATATTGCACAGTTGAAAACTCAGGAGAATATTTGTCTCGAGAAGATGGATATTGTAAAAGGACTTCCAGAAGATGGTATGGTCTTTTTGAATGGGGATGATAAGTTCCTTGCACCATATCGTGGAAAGCTTTCTCACAGAACATTTTTTTATGGATTGAATAAGGAATGTGATTATCGAGCAGAAGAAGTATGTGTGCGGGATGGACAGACCCTGTTTCGTTTTTATTATAAAGACGGCGAAGCAGAGAAAAATATGGAAGTTGTTCTTGGCACTATGGGAGAGCATAATGTACGTAATGCCTTAGTTGCATTAGGTGTCGCACATCAGATGGGACTTGACATGGAAGTGGCAGCGAAGGCACTTAGTACTTTCCATGGACAGCGTCAGCAGATGCATACATTAAAGAGCTGTACGTTGATTGATGATACATATAATGCCAGCCCAGATTCTATGAAGGCAAGTATTTCGGTACTTTCTTCTATGGAAGGTGTGAAGGGCAGGAGAATTGCCGCACTGGCAGATATGCTTGAACTTGGAGAAAAAGAGAGAGAATATCATTATGAAGTGGGTAAGTTTATTGCTGGGACACAGGTAGATGAAGTTGCTGCCTACGGTGAACTTTCCGAAGAAATATTAAAAGGTATTGAAGACAATAATGCGAGAATTGTTGTAAAGCATTTTGAGACAAGAGGGGAATTACAGGAGTATCTCTTAACATATGTACATCCGGATGACGTACTTTTATTAAAAGCGTCTAACGGAATGAAGTTAAAAGAGATAGCAGAAGCATTTTTACAGAATGAATAATTTTCAGGAAAAGGGAGCTTTACAGATGAAGATATATATAATGAGACATGGAGAGACAAAGTGGAATAAGAGGAGTAAGCTTCAGGGACAGGTTGATATTCCTCTGGCACCTAAAGGTATCGAGCAGGCGCAGATGACAGCAGAAGGAATGAAGGAGATTCCTTTTGATCATATTTTTTCCAGTCCGTTGAAAAGAGCGTATAAAACGGCACAGATTGTTCGCAGGGACCGCCCGATAGAGATTGTCCGCGATGACCGTCTGAAGGAGATGAGTTTTGGAACCTCCGAAGGGAAGTGTATCGGGAAGATTATGGAGAATCCGGCAATGATACGCTATCAGAGATTCCGTCTTGATCCAGAACATTTTCGTCCGGCAAAGTATGGAGAATATTTCCAGGATGTTTTAAGACGAACTGACGAATTCTTTAAAGAGGAGATTATTCCATTGGAAGGGAAAGCAGAGAATGTTCTCATTGTGGCACATGGTTGCGTAGTCAGAAGTTTTATCCTTAATTTGACAGGACGTTCTCTTAGTCAGTTTTGGAAGACACCTTTTGGAAAGAATTGCTCTTCGGTGGCATTTGAATATAAAAATGGTGAAATAAATATGATTTATGAGAATAAGTTATATTATGATACAGATTGTCCTGACTGGCAGCAACAGATTCCTTCCTATAAGAAAGGATATAGAAAGTAAACATTTATAAGTGGATATTTACAGGTGAATATCTATGAGAAGATATGTATAAAGGTAAGTAATTATAATAAAATTGTGAGGTATTTATGGGAGAACAGATGGCATATAATGCGAATAGCATTGCAGTTCTTGAGGGACTAGAAGCGGTAAGAAAGCGTCCGGGAAT
>OKRW01002281.1_pt1 | contig 14152 bp, 10 predicted proteins | sample 1601151 | NCBI WGS metagenome assembly OKRW01 (sample SAMEA3541471, study PRJEB24748) | human gut metagenome | biome: human gut; feature: human-associated habitat; material: faeces | place: China | collected 2012 | reverse complement strand
CGCCTGCGGCACAAATAGCAGTGTGAAAAATAAGCGATCACGCTTATTTTTCACATTAATCTCCCCACACGCCTTAAAATTCCACATAAATAAATCCGGACGGGTCAAAGCCCTTTCCATATTGCCCGACCACGAACACTGCTCCGATCAAAAACAGACAAATCGCCCAGCGCACCGGAAGCGGCATCCTATAAATCCAGACTGCCGGCTCCTGTTTCTTTTTTTCAGAAATCAAATCAATTCCAAACAGCACTGCAATCCCAGCGACTGCAATAAAAAACTGCGTTTTTTCCAATCCCATCGTGAACAAAAACTGTCTCCAGTACAGAAATCCGTTCCACCTGGTAAACATATTTTTCAGACAGATCACTGCCATCGATACCGATTCGCTGCGGAAAAAGATCCAAAAACACATCACCGTAAAAAAGGTCAGCAGAACCGAAAGCATATGCCGCAGCTTTTCCAGGCCAATTTTTGCTTCCCCGAATACCGCTTGCTTCGCCTTTTTGTAAAAATCCTGCACGACCTGTCCTGCACCATGCAGCAGTCCCCATGCCAAAAACTGAGGCGCGCCGCCATGCCACAGACCGCTGATGAGAAAAACAAGCAGTATATTGCGCTGTCTGACTGCAAGTCCCTTTCTGCCGCCGCCCAGCGGAATATAAATATAATCCCGCAGCCAGCTGCTTAATGAAATGTGCCATCTGCGCCAGAAATCCGTCAGGTTTCCGGCAAAATAGGGCTGCTTAAAGTTCTGGACCAGCTCAAAGCCAAATAGTCTGCCGACACCGACCGCGATCATCGAATAGCTCGCAAAATCACAGTAAATCTGAACCGCATAAAAGAGCGCTGCCATCAGCATCGTAAAACTGTTGGCATCCTGATACATGCTGTAAACCTGATTCACGAGAATTTCCGCCCGCTGCGCGACGATCAGCTTCATCCCATAGCCGAGCAGCATCGCAATCAGCCCCTGCATGACCCGGTCGTAATTTAGAAGCTCACGCCGCTTTTTTTCCGTAATTTCTCTAAGCTGTCCCAGAAAATGGTCTCCACGCTCGATCGGTCCGCTCATAATGTTCGGAAAAAAGGAGAGAAATGCCGCAAAGCGCCAGAAGCTTTTTTCCGCAGGATATTTTCCCCTCGAAACGTCTATCAGATAGCCGATCGCTTCCAGCGTATAAAACGAAATTCCGATGGGTGCGACAAGTCCGAACTTCGCTGCAACATCCAAATGAACGATTTGCAGACCTCTTCCATATGTTTTGTTGATGATTTCATTCCAGACCGGCAGATATTTAAACACTGCCAAAAGAATCAGCTGAAAAGAAAGGCACGCTCCGATCAGCAAACGGCGCTTCGTCCTGTCTGCGCCTTTTTCCACTAAAAGGGCACAGCCCCACGTCAGACACACAGAACTCAGCAGCCAGATACCCGCAAACGGATCTGCCCACTCGAAAAAGAGGATATTGAAAATCAGCAAAACTGCCAGCCGTCCCTTTTTCGGCACGGCATAAAATCCCCCTACTGCTGCCGCCAGAAAAGCGGCAAATGTAAATGATTGAAACGACAAGACTTTTCTCCCGGATATCGGGAAACCCCATTCCCGTATTTGTCCGTCGACCCCTCGGGCAAAGCCGGGTCGTTACGACAGTGCGGAATGGATGCAGGGCAGCTGGCTCAGCACCGCGTGGTTCGATCCATCTAACGAACTGCAGCTCCGTTTTGCGTAACGACTGGCTGTAAATCCGGTTTCTGAAAACTCCATTGCCCTGTTTTCTCCGAAACCGTTTTCTCATTTCCTGTTGAGAGTATTATATCCATTTTTTTCAGAAAGCGTCAATCGTTTCGTCCAAATCCTAAGAAAGACTTAAGCTTTTGAGGGAAGCTGCAAAGCAGCGTTCTTTAACGGTACACGATTTCCCGCTGGATCAGGAAGCTGATAAAGAACAGGAATACGTCCACCAGGATCTTAACTGCCACCTCCGAGCCACCCAGAACGCCATACAGCAGGCTGACCAGTCCGGCGCTTGCCAACATCTGCACGACTGCGAGCACAAAATAGCGCACCGCCGATTTCCACACTGCGCCGCTGCTTTTAAACACGACCCTGTAATTCAGGAAAAAGTTGTAGCCCGCCGACACCACGCGCGCAAGCACGGTCGAAACCACAATATAGCTGACAGCCTCCGGCATTCTTTCTTTCGTCAGGCTGCAAAACAGCGCAAACAGCACCAGATCGATGATGCACGATGACAGGGAAGAAAACAAAAATTTTGCAAATACCAGATAAATCCGAGCTGAATCCAGCAGCGGGTTGAAATGGCTGCCTTTGTTATCGTTTAAGTAAACCGTTTCAATTGGCACTTCGCGAATGCCGACCTTTTGCTCTCCTGCCTCCAGAAGCATGTAGGTTTCAAACTCGAACCGCTCGCCCTTGACGTTCATCAGATGGCGCATAAACGCAGCCGGAATGCCGCGCAGCCCGGTCTGGGTATCCGATACCGCCACGCCGCAAAGGTATTTGAGCACCTGACGTGTGATTTTGTTGCCCCATTCCGATTTTGCCGGGACGTTGTCCTGATCGAAATTCCGGCAGCCCAAAATCAGCTTTTCCGGCTCTTTTTCCATCGCTTCCATACATTTCTGAATGCAGGCGGGCGTATGTTGTCCGTCCGAATCCGCGGTAATCGCTCCGATCGCCTCCGGGTATCTGTTTAAAACTTCATTAAAAGCAGTTTTTAATGCACGCCCTTTCCCCAGGTTCACCGCATGAGTCAAAACAATTGCGCCGAGCTGTTTTGCCTGTTCAAACAGGTTCCGATACTCGTTTCCGCTTCCGTCATCCACCACGACGATTCTCTCGATTCCCGCTTCCTGCAACGTCTGCAGCAGGCGGATCATTTTTTCATCCGGTTCATAAGCCGGTATAATGACCGGTATCCGTTTCTCCATTGTATTCTCCATTCCAATGTTTTCCTTGCGCTATTTCTGTGCACCCTTACTCTGGTGTTATACAACGCTGTCTGGTTCCTTTTAGGGCTATTCCTGTCGGCTTTCTTCCGCCCTTTCCAATATCAGCGTCCCGTCGTTTATTTGAATTCGATACAACGTTTTCCACGCAAATTCCTCTGTATAAGGCGCAAACAGCTCTTTTAACGCTTCATCCGTTTCATCTGCATATAAGTAGCCCGCATGGGAAGCCTGCACCAGCTCCCACACCTGTCCGGATGTGGTGTCTTCCCCGATTCCGCCAAACAGCACCGACACCGGAGACGCCTCAAACGAAATGTAGGTATTTCTGACCCACTGCACCGCATCCTGCGCATTTTTCAGATACAGCACCCGCATCCCGCTGCCCACGTCCTGTTTGGACATTTTTTCCAGAAATTCCTCCGACGCTTCCGTGATCATGTTCGACCGTGCCTGCAAATCGTCGTCTAAGCGCTGCCGGTAACCGATCATCCCGTCGTAGACAGCGCCCCAGTTTGCGCACAACAATACGGCTGCAGCCAGCGCTGCATAGGGCGAAATTTTCCCCCACAGTCTCGGACTGCGTTCCAGAAAAATACCGAACAGCAGATACAACGTTCCAACTGTAAACGGTGCACTGTAGCGTTCGATCGACGCAATCATCCCGGTTGCTTCCAGATACTGGGTTTCCGTCGCAAAAATCGTCAGATGACTCACAAGGTTGATGCCGTAAAAAACAATTCCCGTCAGCGGCACATACACAAACAGGAAATTCCGCTCCGTTTTGGTCAGAAGCTTCCTGCGGTACAGCCATGCGATTCCGATCAGAAAAATCACAAACAGGGCAAGCGCTGATACACCAATCCAAGAAAATCCATCCCGATGCAGCGCCCGTGCTGCAAATGCTTCTGCATACGCATGCAGCAGCTTCTGTACGGTTCCTTCAAGCAGGATCGGCAGGTTGCCCGACGCCATCGAAACCGCCGCCCCGGTCAGTTTTGCCACCCGCTTCATGAGCAGACAAAACAGCATCCAACTTCCTCCGCTGACGGCTGGAAGTGCTGTGATGCAAAGCAGCTGCCGTATTTCTTTCCTTTTGTCCGCTGCGCCATGCAGCCGCCAGAACCAGACAAAGACGAGGGCGAACGCCGCCCACAAAAATCCAACGGACTTTACGAGCACCAGAACGCCGAGATACAGGGCGATCCGCAGGTTGGAGAAGGCGCGGGAACGGGAAGCTGCATCAGCAATGTCTGCGGTAGCAGTGTCTGCTGCGGCAGTGTCTGCACCAGGCGCAGCCCGATCTTCCAGACAGCTCATCAGTATCACACCGTAGATCACCGCCATCACCAGGTCGGCGCACATTCCTCCGAGGTAAAACGTCTCTGTCATACTCGGAAACGCTGCCAGGCAGACCACAAGCACAACGGTCCAGAAAAGCTGCTTCACCGTCCGTCTGTCAGTCTGCAGCGCTTCGTCCAGCCTGCTAAGCAGTGGCGTCAGAAAAACAAACACGCCGAAATAGTATCCGGCAAACATCAGCCCCTCAGAAAAGCCGTCCGGCTTTAAATGAACAAACCACCATTTGAGCAGCTGGATTCCCGGCGGGTAATCGCCAAACTCCGAAGCTGCATTCGTATATTTCGCTGCAAAGCCATCCAGCGCATACAATGCCTTGACGTCCGTTGCCCAGAAATTCAAGTCATCCCACCACGTTGCAATTTTATTTCCGGTCAGAAGCACTGCACCGGTCAGCAACACCATGGCAGCAATCGCAGACGGCGCAAAGAACAGCTCCCGCAGCTGTGCAAACAGCTTTTTCTTCTTTTCTCCGGATAAAAACAGAACTCTCAAAACTGCTCCCACCACAATCGCTGTGCTGAAATAATCGATCCAGGACAGCCGCTGGAAAAATGCGAGCACATATAATATTAAAATCAGAATGCAGGTTGCCAACGGCAGGACATCCGTCAGCTGCTTTTCAAATCTGAGCGCCAGCAGGCAGGCGATCATCAAAAAAGCAGCGAGCAAAACAACAGCCATGTTCTTTCTCCTTCTTCTTTCGTGTCTGTTACATCTTAGCATAATACAGGATGGCGGGCAACTGCAGAAGTGCTGCGCAGTGCGGCTTACGGCATAACGTACATCGCCGTAAAGCGCACTGCAAAATCGGGCGGAAGCTTTTGCTCCCGCCCGGTTTTGGTTTGCTGATTCAAATTTGTCAATGGCTCTGTCCAGATTTATACTTCCGGCTCAATCAGCCCGTAGGTATTGCCTTTTCTTCTGTAAACAACATTTACCTGATCCGTCTCTGCATTGCAGAATACATAAAAGCTGTGTCCTAAAAGCTCCATCTGTACGCAGGCATCCTCCGGATACATCGGTTTGATATCAAACTTCTTGGTTCTGACGATTTTAACCTCTTCCTCCTCTTCTTCATCCGCTTCCAGGTAATCAGGCTGGAAACTTGCAGCCGCCTGCTGCTGTGCGATCAGCTTCGTCTTGTATCTTATGAGCTGTCTCTCGATAATTTCCTCTACCAGATCGATCGATACATACATATCGCTGCTGGTCTGCTCCGACCGGATAATGTTTCCTTTCATCGGGATGGTCACTTCAATTTTCTGTCTGTCCTTTTCCACACTTAATGTTACATAGATTTCCGTATCCGCTGTAAAATACCGCTCCAGCTTACCGAGCTTTGCTTCTACTGCACTGCGCAGACCGGGTGTAACGTCAATGTTTTTTCCGCTGATAATCATCTTCATAAAATCATCATCCCTTCTGGTCCATAATTAGGATATTGCAAGAGCTTTCTTTCTCTATCCTTATTCAGATTATACCATAAGTCCTCGTCCCAGGCAATATTTTCTGAGCATTTTAAACAATTGTCTTTTTTTTCTGACAATTATATTTCTTTTCAGACTGCCGACAAAAACTGGATTGCTGTGATAACTTCACAAAACAACTGTTTGTTTTGGACATTCCGTATTCCACAGGATTCGGTTTTTTCGTCTGTGGATAATGTGGATAAAATAGTGTATAACTTAATTTCCCGCATTTTTCGCCTTTTTTCGATGTGGATAACTATGTGAGTTTTCATTTTTGTTATTTCGCACATTTTTGTTCCTTCTTGTGCATTTTAACAAATCCGGCTCCTGAAATTCCATTGCTACTTTTTATCAATATCAGACAATTTCCGTGTTTTGAAACAATGGGCAGATTTTCGCTTTCTCCCTGTAAAGAGAAACCGCCGTACATTCCTGCACAGCGGTTTCTCTATTTCTTATTTTATTTTGCGTATTTACTGCAGCCGTCTTAGAAAATACGTCTGATCGCCACAGGTGTTCTGTAGCTTGCGTTCGAAATCTTGATACCGGTTGCTTCCGTGCTGGCATGGACGATCTGTCCGCCACCGATATAAATCGCAACATGTCCGGAATAGCAAACCAAGTCACCAGGCTGCGCGTTTGCCAGACTTCCTACGTTATAACCGACATAACGGTCGGAAGTGGAGGAATGCGGCAGGGATACGCCGAAATTCTTATAAACGCTCATAACAAAACCGGAGCAGTCCGCACCGTTTGTCAAACTTGTCCCACCGTATACATAGGGATTACCGACAAACTTTACCGCATAGTTTGCAACAGACTGTCCCAAGCCGGAACCAGAAGATGAAACAGTCGCCTGCTGAGAAGCAGTGGATTCGGAAGAAGTACTCTTATCCGTTATCTCGGCATTCTTCCCTTCCTTTGCTTTTTCCTTCGCTTTCATACGCTCTTCCGCTGCCTGCGCGGCTTTCTTTGCGTCTTCTCTTGCCTTTTCTTCTTCGGCAATTCTGGCTTTCTCTTCTTCGATGGATTCTGCGGTCACATACTCTGTTGCAACTACGACATAATCCTCGGAAACCCAGCCGTCACCTTCTTCGATGCTGACTTTGACGAAACCGTTTTCTTCATCCAGAACGGAAAGCTCTTCGCCTCCAGGAACCAGACCAATAACGCTCGCTTCCAGACTCGCTTCGCTTCTGACCTTCAGGGTCTCGGTGTTGACAGTCGCCATCTTCTGACCGACTTCATCTGCGATCTTTTCCGCCTCGTCTCCGGTCTTGAAATACTCCGCCTTCACATAACCTTCTACGCTGCCGGATTTTACCTGATACCAGTCGCCGTCCTTTGCAACCAGCGTGCCGACAGAATTGTTATACAGCTTACCGACGATTTCGCCATCCGTGCTGGCGGTGCTGCGGATATTTACATAATCGTTGACCTGCGCGATGATCAGAACGTCCTGTTCCTTTTCACGCTCTTCATCGGAGATCTTCGTCTCAGGCTCTTTTAATACCGGCTCTACCGCTTCGATAATCTCCGTCTCAGCTGTGCTTTCTGCCTCCACTGCAGCCTCTGCCTCTGTCGCAGATTCTGCGACTGTCTGTGTTACAGATGCCTTGGTGTCGCTGGATGCAACCGGCTCTGCCGGCTCTTTTTCTTCTTTTCTCTTTTTAATTTCTTCGCGAATCTGCGATACCGAAACACCGTCATTTAATACCAGACCAACGCCTGCTGCCGGCAGGACTGCTGATATCGCAGACTTTGCGGATACCGTCGCTGTATTTAGTTCTGCAGCAGGCATGTTTCCGGTAACTAATACTGCCATCGCCATAGCCGCTGCTGTCATTTTAATCTTATGATAATGCATGGATTACTCCCGATTCTCAAAATTGTTACATTTGTTACAAAATTATTAAATTCGAAATATACTATAGCACTCCATGTCATTTTTGTCAATTCCTGCAGATCGCAATCTGACGGAAATACTGTGACAAATTTATGAATTTTTTATGACTTCATACAGCCAAAGCATCTTTAGCTGCTCCGGCGACCAGCAGTTTTCCCTTTGGACGCTGTTTTTTTACCGTGTCTGGAAATATTCCTGTACAGAGTTGACCGCATTTGCCCCGTCTGCAACCGCCGTCACGATCTGACGCAGCTTTTTCGTCCGCACGTCCCCGACTGCAAAAATGCCCGGCACGCTCGTGCAGCAGTCCTCTCCCGCACAGATATAGCCTGCCTCGTCCGTTTTTACAAGGCTCTTGAAGCTCTCGGACACCGGCTGAATCCCGACCGCAATAAAGATTCCGTCCGCCGCGACAAAACGCTCTTCTTTTGTCTGTGTATCCAAAAGCTGCACGCCGGTCACGAACGCTTCTCCCGTGATTTCCTCTACAGTTGCGTTCCAGACCAGCTCCACATTCGGCAGGGTAAACAGCTTTTCCTGCAGGCTCTTTGCCGCACGCAGGCTGTCCCTGCGGTGGATCAGGTAAACCTTTTCACAAAGTCCCGCCAGGAAAATCGCATCCTCCACAGCAACATCCCCGCCGCCGATCACTGCCGTCACTTTCTTCTTATAAAAAGCGCCGTCACAGGTCGCACAATAGGAAATACCTCTGCCAGCCAGCCGTTTCTCCCCGGGCACGCCAAGCTTTTTGTGCTCCGCACCGGCTGCAATAATGACCGCCTTTGCCGTAAACTCCCCAGCCGACGTCAGAACCTTTTTGCAGTCCGGCAAATTTTTGATTCCGGTCACATCCGCTTCCACAAATTCCGTACCGAGTCTGTCCGCATGCTCCCGAAATTGCATGCCGAGGTCAAAGCCGTTGATACCGGGAAGCCCCAGATAGTTATCCACCTCACAGGTATTTAACACCTGACCGCCGCTCATGGGATTTTTTTCAAGCACGAGCGTGGAATATCCCGCCCGTTTTCCATATATTGCCGCCCCGAGCCCCGCAGGACCGGAACCGATAATGATTAAATCGTACATAATTCCTCCATTCTGCAGACAACGCTTGCACTATTGGAATCGTTACTGTTTCCTGTGCGCCGACTGCCTCTTCAAAAGTATACGCAAAATCCGGCATTTTCACAAGTGACAACGCAAGAAATCTGTGCTACGCTGATCCTAGTATTACAGTTTCCTCGTGCCATGGAAGCTACGTGTAAACTGTAACATCACAGTAGTGCCAGGTGTCAGAAAACGCCTGCGGAATGGAGATTTTCTATGTACTCTGATCTTACCCCTATTTTTCCGGCGGAAAGCTCCTCCCGCCCCATCGCGCTGATCACCGGCGCGTCCCGCGGTATCGGAAAAGCGATCGCCGAAACCTTTGCGCAGGCAGGCTATGACCTGATTTTAACCTGCCGCCAGAACCGGGAAAAACTGGAAACGCTCTGTAAAAGCCTTTCCGAAGCTTATTCAATCCAGACAGCCGCTTTTATCGGCGACCTCGGCGACTATGAAACGGTAAAGGAACTTTTTGCCCCGATCCGCCGTCTCAATCTTTTGGTCAACAATGCCGGAATTTCCCATATCGGACTTTTGACAGACATGTCCCCTGACCAATGGCGCAGAGTTATGTCAACCAATCTGGACGCCTGCTTTTATACCTGTAAGCTCGCCGTTCCACTCATGCTGCACCGCCACTCCGGGCGGATTTTAAATATCTCCTCCGTCTGGGGCAATGTCGGCGCTTCAATGGAAACCGCCTACTCCGCCTCCAAAGGCGCAGTCAACAGTCTGACCCGCGCACTGGCAAAGGAGCTTGCGCCCAGCAATATTGCAGTAAACGCCATTGCCTGCGGCGTCATCGACACCGACATGAACCGCTGTTTTTCTGAAGAGGAACTGCAGGCACTGATCGAAGAGATTCCCGCAGACCGCTTGGGACAGCCTGAGGAAGTCGGACTGCTTGCGTTAAAGCTTGCAGAATCGCCCCTTTACTTAACCGGGCAGATTATCACAATGGACGGCGGATTTTTATAATCCGCCGTCCATTATATTATTCATGACAACAGAATGCTCGCAGAGCGTGCATTCTATTGTTTTTTCCCCATTCCCTTCGGGAAGTTTACCTGATTCTTTTGTTCCTGCATCCGCTGTCTCTTGTTCATAATCCGTTTTAAGAAATAGATGATATAGGCAGTCTGAAGGTAATTGATCTCCATATTCCAGCCGATTCCCCCAAAGAAAAGGACTTCTGAAATCCCATACAGGACGATCAGCACCATCGGAATATAGATGCCCCATTTGCCAAAGTAGTTCGAATGCCAGCCAACGACACCCATAAAGACCTGATTGACGAACATAACCAAAATAACCATGGCGTTGCCTTTTGCCGGATCGGGCAGCTGCATCAAAATCAGCGGCACCAGATAAAAGAGAAGGGTTCCCCCGGCGCTGAAGCACGCCAGCCGAATCCAGTTTGCCTTGCTCAATTGTTTCATAACGTATATTTCTCCTTAATTTTCCACAAGCCAGTCGCGCTATCCTGCGCGCTCAGCGCCCCTGCGACACGCTTTTTCGTCCGTCGATGCGCACCGCACCCACGGCGAGCTACGCTGCAGCGTCAGGACTGCAGTGCTTTCAGCTCGTAGAAATATCCTTTCTTTTCCATCAGCTCGTCGTAGCTGCCGACTTCGACAATCTTACCGTCCCGCATCGCAACGATCCTGTCCGCATTGCGGATCGTGGAAAGTCTGTGTGCTACCAGGAAGGTCGTGCAGTTTTTCATCATGTTGCTGGTCGCTTCCTGAACTTTTTTCTCGGAGGCAGAATCCAGCGCGCTCGTGGCCTCATCGAATACGATGATCTTCGGCTTACGAATCAGTGCCCTGGCGATGGAAATTCTCTGACGCTGACCGCCGGAAAGCTTATCCCCGTGTTCTCCCAGCTGCGTATAGATGCCATCCGGAAGCTTTTCGATCATATCCTCCAGTCCGACATCCTTTATGACCTCCATCACTTCCTTTTCCGTCACATGTTCCAGACCGTAAGCGATATTGTCCAGAATCGTTCCGGAAAACAGGATTGTATTTTGCGGCACGACTGCGATCTGATGACGATATTCATTGATATCCAGATTGACCATATTGATGCCGTCGATCAGGATCTTTCCGCTGACCGGAGGGATAAAGCCGATCAGCAGGTTCAGAACCGTAGATTTTCCGGCGCCCGATTCTCCCACCAGCGCAATGCTCTCCCCAGGCTTTACATCCAGAGTGAAATCGCTCAGCGTATTTTTATCGCTGTCAGGATATTTGAAATCCACATTGACAAATTTTACTGCACCCTTTAATTCCCCCAGCGGCACGATGGAATTGTTTTCCTCCACATGGCTGTTGCCCATGATGTCGCCGATGGATTTGACAGACTCCAGACCCTTGCTGATCTGCGGATAAATATTGATCAGCGTCGAAATCTGTCCCACCAGAGAAGTGAAGTAGGTCTGATACAGAACAACCTCGCCAACCGAAATTTTGCCTTTGACTGCCAGATACGCAGTAAAGGCAAGACAGATCATCTGGAAGGACTGGAATACAACCCAGTTGACTGCACCGAAGAGTGCATTGATCAGATCCAGATTGTAACCGCGGTCTACGATCCGGTTCAGGTAGGTATTCATCTTGCTGATTTCCACTTCCTGCAGACCATGTGCCCGCGCCACCGGAATCATTTCAAGCATTTCGGCAACTGCACCCTGCGTGTTTTCCATCTCGCTTCGAAATTCCTGGTTTTTCTCCCGGACAGGCTTTTTAAATGTCCGCATGGTCAGGACTGCAAAGGGTACGACCACAAGGAAAAACAGAAATACCATCGGACTTTTCCGCAGGGTAATGACAATGATCACGGAAATATCCAGGACAAAGAAAAACAGGGTCCTGAAAATCTGGTTCAAAAGCTCCGTAACATTTTCCACGTCTCGCATGATCTTTGATTGCAGACGTCCTGACTGTACTTCCTTGTGGAACATGATGGAGAGCTGCTGCAGCTTTCTGACCATTGCATTTCGAAGAGAGCCTTCGATTCCTCTGTTGACGCTGGCAAATGCAACCGTTGCCAGATAGTTCGTTCCCGCGTTCTGCATAATAAAGAGCAGTGCAACCATCACATTCAACAGGATGATCTCCAGAGAGCCTGCATCCGGATTCGTCGCCGCATTGATGATGTTGCTCGTTGCAATCGGAATGATCCAGATCGGAGAGCGCTGCAGGATCAGGAAAAATCCTGTTTCTACCAGCTTCTTCTGCTTGCCTTTATAAAAACTGCATAGGATTTTTATCGGATGGTCTTTGTTCGTGGAATAGGTCTGTAGATAATCCTGAAACCTTTCCAGCCCAGCTTCTGACGGTTCTCTTCTTTCCGACCAGCGCACTTTCCTGGGCTTCTCCGGTTTTGTCCCCGCCTGTTGTCCCTCCAGAGCCTTTTCTTTTTTATGGAATAACATAGTAAGCGTCCCTCCCGTTGTTTTCTTCCATAATCCTGATTTTTGAAAAAGCCGGTGCACAACCGTCTGTGCACCGGCCTCTTCTTAACTTATAGATGCGCGCTACAGCTCAGTACGCCAGGCCTTCCTATGGGCCTGCGTGCCATGCTTTCGATCAGCGAATATCGTATACGCTGCGCAGACGCAGGTTTTCGGTACTGCCGGAGATCACCTTCACACGCTTCTCATTTGCATTTAAGTCGAAGTAGTTGTCTTCCAGAACGAGGTCTTCGTTCTCGTTGAGGATTTCAACGCTCTTTGCATATGCTTTTGCGGATACAACGATCTCATCGCCCTCTACGCGGCAGGTAAGCTCGGGATCTTCGTAACGGAAATACTTCGGATAAGAGAAGTTTACCGTACCCTCGGATACAACCTTGCCGTCGCAGATCAGCTCGTAGCTTACATAATGGGAGAAGATATCCGCATCCGGGAACTCTACCTTATCCAGCCATGTGCTGGTCAGGGCGGGAACGGTCAGCTCCTGCTCGCCGCTTTCCAAAACAGCTGCACCGGGATCCCGCAGTGCCCAGCGAACGGTTACGTTCTGATCCTGCATGGTTTCGTTTGCAACGTTTAAGCGGATGGACTTCTCGAATACGAAATGCTCACGGTTCATGTTCGCCTCGGAGCTCATCATGCCCTGCTCTTCACAGGAAATCATCAGCGGTGCGAAGAACCGTTTTGCATAGTAATGCAGTGCCTTTAAGCGTCCGCAGTAGTCTACGGAAGACCAGGAAATTACCGGCCAGCAGTCATTTAACTGCCAGTACACAGCACCCATACAACGTCCTCTGTTGCGGCGGAAGTGTTCTACACCGTAACGGATACCGTCTGCCTGCAGCAGCTGGGATGCGTATACAAAGGTCGGGAAGCTGTTGGGATATTTGTAGGTCTGCTGCATATAACCCATGATCTTTCCGTTTGCACTGTACTGACGCTGATGCTTCTCCATGATATAGGAGAAGGGGTTCATATCCTCTTCGTTATCCGTAAACTGCTCAATCGTTTTCACAGACGGGAATGCCTGGAAACCAAACTCAGACAGATAACGGAAGAAGTATTTGCGGTACTCGGTGAACGGACGGTTTCCGTGCCATACCTTCCAGTAATGTACGTCGCCGCGGTTCGGATCGTTAGGCTCGTCCAGACAGCCGCCTGAAGACGGGCTTGCAGGCCAATAGAAGGTCTGCGGATCGTACTCATGAACGATTTCCGGGATAATGCGCTCGAACATCAGGAAGTAATCCTTAACTTCGGAGGGCTTGGTCAGCCAGGAGTTGCGCTCGAATACGAACTGTTCCATTTCGTTGTTGCCGCACCACAGTCCCAGAGATGCGTGATGGCGCAGACGTTTTACATTCTCGATAAATTCCTGACGGATGTTTGCTTCGAATTCAGGTGTCAGCTCATAAACTGCGCACGCGAACATGAAGTCCTGCCAAACCATCAGACCCAGCTCATCACAGATATCATAGAACCAGTCGGAGGGATAGTAACCGCCGCCCCATACCCGGATCGCGTTGTAATTTGCAAATTTTGCTTTTTCCAGAAGCTTTCTGGTGGTCTCAGGATTCACTCTGCCAAGCAGATTATCCTCCGGAATATAGTCAGCGCCCATTGCGAAGACATCCACACCGTTTACCTGATGTGCGAAGCACTCGCCCCATTCGTCCTTTTCGATGTGCATGGTCATGGTGCGCAGACCGATTCTGCGGGTCCACTCATCCAGCGCAACGCCGTCGCTAAACAGGGTAACCTTTACTTCGTACAGGTTCTGCTCGCCGTAGCCGTTCGGCCACCACAGCTTGGGATCGTCGATCTTGACCTCAACCGGAGAGTTCTCATACAGCGTCT
>OKRW01002278.1_pt1 | contig 14174 bp, 4 predicted proteins | sample 1601151 | NCBI WGS metagenome assembly OKRW01 (sample SAMEA3541471, study PRJEB24748) | human gut metagenome | biome: human gut; feature: human-associated habitat; material: faeces | place: China | collected 2012 | reverse complement strand
TCCGCTTTTATGAGGGGGCCACGGGGCTGAAAACCGGGTCCACGGACTCCGCCAGATACTGCATTTCCGCCACGGCGGAGCGGGAGGGCATGGAGCTGATCGCCGTGGTGCTGAAATCCCCCACCGGCCAGCAGCGGTTCGAGGACGCCAAGACTTTGCTCAACTATGGGTTCTCCACCTATGGCCTGATCCATGCCGCCCCGGAGGAGCCGCTGCCGCCGGTGCCGGTGACCTTGGGGACCCGGGATGCGGTGCAGTCTATGGTGGACCCGGCGGAGGGCCTGCTGCTGGCGGAAAAGGCCCGGCTCCAGGGGCTGGAGCAGACGGTGACCCTGCCGGAGTCGGCGGCGGCTCCGGTGCGGCAGGGAGACGTGCTGGGTACGCTGACGGTGACCCAGAACGGCGAAACGCTGCTGGAGGTACCCATCCGGGCGGCGGAGACCGTGGAAAAGCTCACCTTCGGGGAGATGTTCCTGCGCCTGGCCCGGACCATGTGCTTCTGCGGGTGATCCTTGGCGGAAGCTGAACTTGCGGGCAGACAGGGCTATGCTATAATAAAGGCAAATCCACATACAGGAAACGGCGGTGCATGAAGCCTTGAAAAATATTCTTCAATATCTGACCCCGGAGATCCTGGCCTGGGAGAGCGGCAATATCCAGGAGGTCCGGCCCCTGGGCAGCGTTCTGTGCCTGCCGGACGGGCGGGAGTGGTACGCCTTCGGCTTTACCCGGGATGCGTATTACGGCAGTCTCAGCCTGCTGATGGCGTCCTCCCGGAGGGAGTGCGGAGAATGGGCGCGGGCCAACAGTCCGGCGGCTATCCGCTTCGGCGCGCAGCGGTATCTTATTGATACGACCGCCTATAGGATGTTCAGCGGCAACGACGATCAGCTGTTCCGGCTGCCGCTGCTGCTGCGGGACCGTCCGCCCATGCCGGACTGGCTGAGAAGCACGCCGCTGCCCCGGCTCCTGATGGTGGACGCCCGGGTGGACCGGGCCCCGGAGCACATCCCCGGCGGTCCGGCGGAGCTGCTGCTGCGGGATGGGCGCGGCTGGGACCTGACCGCGCCCCGGGCAGAGCTGCGGACCATGTGATCGGATAGGATTTTCACCGTTTCGACGGGAATCCCCTTGTATTTTCCGGGAAAACGCGGTAAGATACGGTGTGATGAAAAATCCGATTTACACAGGAGGTAATCCCTATGATCCAGGTGGACCTGACCCATATGCGGCGATTTATCGCCCTGCCCTATGAGGCGGCGCTGGCGCCCCGCCTGCGCATCGCCCACAACCACTTGCAGAAGAACGATGGGGCCGGAGGCGACTTCACCGGCTGGGTGCGCCTGCCCCAGGAGTATGACCGGCAGGAGTTCGACCGCATCCAGGCGGCGGCCCGGCGCATTCAGAGCGATTCCCGGGCCCTGGTGGTCATCGGCATCGGCGGCTCCTATCTGGGGGCAAGGGGCGTCATCGAGTGCCTGTGCTCCCCCAACTATAACCTCAGGCGCAAGGACACTCCCAACATCTATTTTGTGGGCAACGGCCTGTCCGACCGGCAGCTGCGGGAGACCATGGGGCTGCTGGAGGGGGTGGACTTCTCCGTGAACGTCATCTCCAAGTCCGGCACCACCACGGAGCCTGCCGTGGCCTTCCGGTTCTTCCGGGAGCTGCTGGAGAAGAAATACGGTCCCGACGGCGCGGCCCGGCGCATTTACGCCACCACCGACCGGCAGAAGGGGGCCCTGAAGTCCCTGGCCGATCAGGCCGGGTACGAGACCTTCGTGGTGCCTGACAACATCGGCGGGCGCTACAGCGTTCTTACCGCCGTGGGCCTGCTGCCCATCGCCGTGGCGGGCATCGACATCCGGGCCCTGATGCAGGGGGCCGCCCGGATGCAGGAGGTCTGCACCGCCGGAGATATGGAGCAGAATCCCGCCTGGCAGTATGCCGGGGCCCGGTACCAGCTCTACCGCGCCGGGAAAAAGATCGAGATCCTGGCCTCCTATGAGCCGTCCTTCCGGTTCATGTCCGAGTGGTGGAAGCAGCTGTACGGCGAGTCCGAGGGCAAGGAGAACAAGGGCCTGTTCCCGGCCAGCGTGGAGTTCACGGCGGACCTGCACTCCATGGGCCAGTATATCCAGCAGGGGGAGCGCCATCTGCTGGAGACGGTGGTGCGCTTCGATCCGGAGGAGCAGGAGAGCACGGTGCCCTTCGACGCCGCCGACGGCGACGGGCTGAACTTCCTGGCGGGCAGGACCATGGACTTTATCCGCACCCAGGCCATGGACGGCACCCTGCTGGCCCACGAGGAGGGCGGCGTGCCCAACATCATCCTGCGCTGCGGGGCTCTGAACGCGGACACCCTGGGGCAGCTGATCTATTTCTTTGAATATGCCTGCGGCCTGTCGGGCTATTTGCTGGACGTGAACCCCTTCGACCAGCCGGGGGTGGAGGCGTATAAGAAGAACATGTTCGCCCTGCTGGGCAAGCCCGGCTATGAGGACATGGGCCAGGCCCTGCGGGAAAAGCTGGGCCGGTAAAAAACCGTATATTTTCCCATTGCCATTTCCGTCAAGTTATGGTATGGTATACATATATGCAAAAGGAGTGATCTCTTATGGTTAGATTGATTATGGGCGACAACGGCGCGGGCAAGACCAAGCAGCTCATCGAGCTGGTTCATGCCTCCGTGGCCGAAGAAGGCGGCTGTGTCGTCTGCATCGAGCCCGGCGCGGACATGACCTACGACATCAAGTCCTCTGTGCGCCTGGTCAACGCCGGTGAATACCACTTGGATTCTTTTGAGTGCCTGCGGGGCTTCATCAGCGGTCTGTATGCGGGCAATTACGATATTTCCCACGTCTATGTGGACAACCTCTGCAAGATCGTACATAGCGAGGACTTCGCCGCCGTGGAAAAGTTCCTGCACTGGCTGGACAGGTTCAGCGACGCCAACACCGTGAAGTTCACCGTGACCCTCACCGCCGACGCTTCCGTGGCCACCGAGGGCATGCGCAAGTATCTGTAACCGAATCAAGTAAAAAAATCCGCAGGGCACAGCCTTGCGGATTTTTTATGGAGCGCAGAGAATCAAAGGTTCTATGCAATAGCCCCGGGACGCTATTGCGTCCCGGGGCTTGATTGTTACCTTACGGAACCCTTGCGGAAAGGGGTCAGTTCAGATGCTTTTTCTTGCCCAGCAGCAGGGCGGCGGCAGCCAGCAGGGATACGGAGGCCGCAGCCAGCCACAGAGCGGTGTGAGCCTCGTCGCCGGTCTTGACGCCGGGATTCTCGGGCTCAGCGGGCTTGTAGTTGGGGTCGGTCTCGCCGCAGTTGGTGCACTTGCCGTCCTTGTAATGGTGGCCGGCGGCGGGGATGACTTCGCCCTTCTTCACGACCTCTTGGCACACGGTGCACACCTCGTCGCCGGTGTAGCCATCCTCGGTGCAGGTGGCCGCCTTGGCGCCTACCAGCTGGGTCTTGTGGCCCGGCGCGGGAATAACCTCGCCCTTCTTCACGGTCTCGCCGCAGACGGTGCAGACTTCGTCGCCGGTGTAGCCGTCCTCGGTGCAAGTAGCGGCCTTAGCGCCTACCAGCTGGGTCTTGTGGCCCAGAGCGGGAATAACCTCGCCCTTCTTCACGGTCTCGCCGCACACGGTGCAGACTTCGTCGCCGGTGTAGCCATCTTCCGTGCAGGTGGCGGCCTTGGCGCCTACCAGCTGGGTCTTGTGGCCCAGAGCGGGGATAACCTCACCCTTCTTCACGACCTCCTGGCACACGGTGCACACCTCGTCGCCGGTGTAGCCGTCTTCCGTGCAGGTGGCGGGCTTAGCACCCACCAGCTGGGTCTTGTGACCCAGGGAGGGCAGGGTCTCGGTGCGGGTGTCGGTATAGTTCTTGCCTTCCAGGGTCACGGTGGCGGTATAGGTCCGGACGCCCTCGGTGGAGCAGCCGGGCTGGGTGGTGACCTCGCTGGTGATGCTGGCGGGCAGGACCTTCACATGGCCGGCATCCCGGGCGCAGGCGAAGGAGGCCTCGGCGGCGCCGCAGCCGGTCCAGGTCCACACAGGCTCGCCCCAGGCGTGGCCCAGGGAGGGCAGGGTCTCGGTGCGGGTGTCGGTGTAGTTCTTGCCCTGGAAGGTCACCGTGGCGGTATAGGTCCGGACGCCGGTGCTCTCGCAGGAAGCGGGGGTGGTGATCTCGCTGGTAACAGCGGCGGTGACCTCCTCCACATGGCTGGCGTCACGGCTGCAGGTGAAGGTAGCCTTGGCGGACTCGTAGCCGGTCCAGGTCCAGGCGGCCTCGCCATAGTCGTGGCCCAGCACGCCGATGGTCAGGGCCTCCAGGGTGGTCTCGTTCTTGCCTTCGGCGTCGCTGAACAGCTTGCCGCAGACGGAGCACACCCAGTGGGCCTTGACGCCGGTCTCCTCGCAGGTGGCGGGGACCTCCGCCACGGCGGTGAGGGTATGACCATCGGCGCAGGGATCGGTGGCGCCGTAGGTCATGGTCACGTTGTCGATGGCGAACATGGCGTCGGTATCGTCATAGCCCTGGTTGGCCTTCTTATAGAAGTGGAAGGCGAACTGGGCATTGTCCGTGCAGAAGGCGGCGGGAACGGCAACGTTGGCCGTGCCCATGAACCAATAACCGCTTACCGGCTCCAGATCGGCTGCGGTCCAGATGGTGGTCCAGGTCTGGCCGCCGTCGGTGGTGGCCTCCACGGTCACGGAGCAGTAGTTGCCGATGACGGACTTGAACAGCAGGTAATCGAAGCTCAGCGTAGGCGTCTTGCCGGTGAGGTTCACCACCGGGGAGATGAGATACTCATCCTGCAGCTTATCGCTGCCGCCTGCCATAGGCAGCAGAGGCTTGCGGATGCCGCCCACGCTCCAGCCGCCGCCCCAGGGATCTTCATAGTAATCCATGTCGATGCGGGCCTGCTTGGTGGTGTTGAGGTTTCTGTTGGTGCCCTGGTACCAGGTATAGGGGCTGTCGCTGCGGGTGGACTGGAGGGTCCAGCCGTGGCCGGGGAAGGTCTCGGACTCGAAGTCGTTGTCGAACTGCACGTCGGAGGCCGTCTTGGTGAACAGGGCGGCGATGGTGTGGTTGGCGGTGACATTCTCAAAGGTATAGCTGTCCACCGCGCCCACGCTCTGGCCGTCCACCAGCACATCGGCGATGGCGTAGCCCTCCTGGGCGGCGATGGCGAAGGTCTGGGACGCGCCCTCCTTCACGGACACCTCACCGGCGGGGGTGATGGAGCCGCCCTCACCGGCGGTGGCGGTGATGGTGTACTTCTGGGCTACGGGGCCGTCCTCCACCGCCATCAGCTTCACGTTGTCGATGGCCAGCTGGCCGGTAGTGTCCTCATTGGGATGGACATAGCGGAAGGCAAACTGGACGCCGTCCACATTGTACTCGGCGGGCACGGGAACCTCTGCGCTGCCGGAAATGATGTAGTTGCTGGCCTGCTGGCCGGTATAGCTGTCTTGGAAGTTCCAGATAGCGTTCCACGTCTTTCCGCCGTCGGTAGAAGCTTCCACCGTAGCGGTGAAGGTCTTGTTCTTGATGCCGTACTCGCCGTAGGCGAAGTCGAAGGTCAGCACGCCGTCACGGGTACCGGACAGGTCCACCACCGGGGAGATCAGGTACTCATCCTGTGCACCCTTCCAGTCGTTGCTGATGTAAGCGTGCTTGGAATCATTGCCCTCGTTCTTCCAGTTGTAATAGGTATACTGCTTCCATGTGCTGCTGGTATCCTGCACCTTCACGGTCCAGCCGTGGAAGGGGAAGCTGTCGCCGGCCACATCCTCGAAGTCGTTCTGGAACATCACCACGGGGACGTCGGGAATCTTCTCGAAGGCGGCGGACACGGCATAGCTCTGGTCCATGACCAGGGTGTAGGCGCCGTCCGTCACGTCCACGGTGCGGCCGTTGACCTTCACGGAGGCCAGCTGATAGCCGGGGTCCGGGGTGAAGGTGATCTCGGCGCTTGCGCCGGGGGCGTATCTGGTCTGACCGGCGGGGGCCACGGAGCCGCCCTCATTGGCGGTGGTGGTCAGGGTCACGGTGTCGCTGCTGCCGCCGGGGGCGGTGAGCTTGACGTTGTCCACGGCCAGAGGACCGGTTTCGTGAGTGGGATTCACATAATGGAAGGCGAACTGAACGCCGTCCACTGCATACTGGGCCGGGATAGCCAGCTCCTTGCGTCCGGAAACAACGCCGGACTTCTCGCCATTGTAGCTGTCGAAGAAGTTCCACAGAGCGGTCCAGGTCTGGCCGCCGTCAGTGGATACCTCCACGGTGGCTGTGTAGGTCTTGTTCTGTGCTCCGTAGTAGCCGTAGCCATAGTCGAAGGACAGGGTTGCTTCCTTGCCGGTCAGATTCACCGCCGGGGAGATCAGATACTCGTCCTGCGCGCCGCCGTTCCAGTCATCGGAGATATAGGCGTGCTTGGTGTCGTTGACATCCTTCCAGTTCCAGTAGGTCTGCTGCTTCCAGGTGTAGCCGTTGGTGTTGACACCCTTCAGGCTCCAGCCGTGGAAGGGGAAGCTCTCACCGGTCACAGATTCAAAGTCGTTGTCGAACAGCACCACGTCGCCGGACTGCTGGGCCTTCTGGAAGGTGGCGGAGATGGTGTGGTCCACGCCCACCCGCTGGAAGGTGTAGTAGCTGATGGGGCCGAGATCGGCGCCGTCCACGTTGACGTTGACGATCTCATAGCCCTGGGCGGGAGCGATGTCGAAGGTCTTGCTGGTACCCTTCTTCACCAGGGTCTGACCGGCGGGGGTGATGGTGCCGCCCTCACCGGCGGTGGCGGTGACGGACACATAGTTGTCCCGCTCCTCGGCGTACAGCTGGACGTTGTCCATAGACAGGGTGGAGCCGCCCTTACCGGTGTAGACAAAGGCGAAGCGCAGGTCCTTGCTGCTTTGCAGGCTCTCGGGGATGGTCACCTTGGCCTGGGTCTTGGTCCAGGCGGTGAACAGGCCGGAATCCCGCTGCAGGTTCCAGATCTCCTGCCAGTTCTCGCCGCCGTCGCCGGAGGCCATGACCTGCAGGTTGCAGTGCTTATACTCCACGGTGTACCAATAGGTGGTGTAGAAATCGAAGACCATGTGGACCTCGGTATCCACGCCGCTGATATCGGTGGTGCGGGAGATCAGCCACTCGTCCTGCTGGTTGTCGTCGTCATGATCCACGGCGGCCATGTAGTCCTCGTCGCGGTACCAGGTGTTCAGAGAGCCGCCCTTGCTCTGGACGCTCCAGTCGTCGGGGAGCCACTTCTCGTTGAAGTTCTCGGTCCAGAGGATGTTGGTGGGGGTGATGGTGCCGTGATCGTCGGGGTTGCCGGGAGCACGGACGGTATACACCTTGGAGTTGCCGGCGTAGTCGTGGACGATCATGCCGAAGGTCTCGCCGAAGCCGGTGATGTCATACTCCTTGATGTGGCTGGTGACGCCGGGCTTGTCCTCGCCGAAGCCCTGCATACCATAGAGCATCTCGCTGTTCTTGATGTTGTAGAACACCACGGCCGCCACATACTGGTTATCGGACACGTCCAGGCTCAGATAGTACCGGCCCTCGGACTCGGTGACCTTCAGGTTGTCGGCATGAGGCTCCTCGGTGTCGATGGTGATGGGGAAGGACCAGGAGTGCTTCTGGTTGGTCCCCACGCCATCGCCATAGGGCAGGGTGGCCTCGATGGTCACGGTGGCCTTGGTGTTGTTGGGTAGCTTGGCGTTGTGGGCGTCGGTGCCGTACCAGGGCTCAATGCCGTCATATTCGGCGTCCACACCGGCGGGCACAATGCGGTAATAGTCGTAGCTGTAGATGGACTTGCCCACATACTCGCAGTCCTTGCTGTAGTACACCTGGCCGTTGGCGCCGGTGATGGTATACCTCAGGCTCTTGGTGTTGCGCAGCAGACCGGTGTAGATGCCGGTGAGGCTGTCCATGAAGTCATCGTTGTTGGGGGAAATGGCGTTGCGGTCCGCCAGATACGGAACGGTGGTGTAGTTGTTGTCGCCCAGATAGGTGTCCACCGTGTTCTCGCTGGAGGAGGAGAAGGCGGTGTTCATGTACGCCTGGGCCTGGCTGGCGGAGCCGTCCAGCGTCTCCCAGTAATCGGTGGAATCCATGATGGGAGCCTTGGTCCAGTCGCCGTAGAAGGCCAGGAACGGCAGGCCCAGATCAATGGGATCGGTCAGGGCGCTGCCGTCGGCGGCCACCTGGGTCAGGGTCACGAAGCCCTCCACATAGCTGCCGTTGGGGAACTGGGCCAGCATCTTCCGGCCCTCGTCGGTAACGGTGACGGTGACGGTGACATCGGCGGTCTTGCCGGGAGCCACGGCCACCCGATTATTCTCGCAGTTGGTGGTGAAGGTGTGGGGGAGCAGCCGGGAGCTTCCGCTGATGGTGGAGAACTCCTGCCCGCTGCCGTTGACATAGGCCTCGGTGGTGTCGGTCAGCACCAGGGGGGTCACGTCGTAATACAGGGTGTCGCTGCCGGTGTTGTGGACGGTGAAGTTCATGGTGTACACGCCCTTCATGGCGGGATCGTCCTTCAGCTCCAGCTTGGGACGCTCCATGCCCTCCACGGACAGATAGCCCCGGGTATTCACGGCGTCGTTGATGCTCATCAGGCCAGCGCCCTGCTTCCGGGGGGAATAGGGCACGCCGTTGTCGTCATAGATCACATGGGCGGTGCTCATGAGCAGGGTGTCGGTCATGTGCTTGCGCTGGGCGCCGGTCATGCTGTTGTCCCGGGCCTTCAGGGCCTGCTGGACGATGGCCATGCCGCCGGCCGCGTGGGGGGATGCCATGGAGGTGCCGTCCATGCTCTCATAGCCGCCGGGCACGGCGGCATAGATGCCCGCGCCGGGGGCGGTGATCTCCGGCTTCAGGGTCAGCTCGGGGGTAGCGCCCCAGCTGGAGAAGTCGGCCATGCCATAGGTGGGGGATTCCACCAGGGCGTCGGCGGAGGCCACGGACAGAGTCTTGGTCTCCTGCTGCTTCATGTATTCACCGGCGGCCTGGGAGATGAAGGCGCAGGGGATCTTCCAGTCGGTGATGGACATGTACAGCATGCCGGGGACGTTGTTGTACACCAGCATGCCAATGGCGCCGGCGTTGGCGGCGTTGCGCTCCTTCTGCTCATAGTACATGCCGCCGCCCCGCTGCACCAGGGCGATCTTGCCGGTCAGGTCCAGGCCCGCATAGTCCTCCTCCGCGCCGTAGTTGGGCACCACCACATACTCGATGGAGCCCCGGGCGGACAGGCTGCGGAAGGGCTTGGCGTTCTCGTCCTCGCTGATGGTGGCGCTGTCCTGATAGGCCAGGTTCTTGCCGCCCACGGTGACATAGGGGCCCTTGACCATGCCGTTGGACACGGCGGCCACGGACAGGGACTCGCCATAGGTGGAGGGCTCGCTGACCAGGCCGTAATCGGGGTTGGAGGCCAGGGCCTTGCCGCCGAAGGCGTCGCCATAGGCGGCGTTATAGGCGTTGCCCGCGGCCACAGCCAGGGACACGCCGCTCTCGCCGGTGCGCTCGAACACGTCCAGCAGGCTCTTGGTGAAGGCGTCCTCGCTGTCATAGTCGATGTAGCCGCAGTCGGAGCCAAGGCTCAGGTTGGCCACGTCCACGCCCAGCAGGATGCAGTCCTCCAGAGCGGCCAGAATGTCCGCATAGGACGCGCCGCCGGTGGACTTGAACACGTTCATGTTGATGATCTGGGCCTGGGGAGCCACGCCCATGGCGGCCTCGTTGACGCCGGTGTTGCCGGCGGCGGTGGAGGCAACGTGGGTGCCGTGGCTGCCCTTATCGCCGGGCATGCCGTCCTTGTCCCTGTCGCCGTAGTCAAACTGGAAGGGGATCTTGGCGCTGTAATACAGGTCGGACACGCTGATGCCCTTGACGATGCTCTCCACCTGGAAATCATAAGTCTCCAGCATGGACTGGAGCTTCTCCCGGGTCAGGGAGGGGCTCTTGGGGGCGGTCTTGAAGATCTCGTGGCCCATGTCCACGCCGGTATCCAGAATGGCCACCAGCATTCCCTCGCCGGTGAAGCCCGTGGTATTATAGATACCGCCGCCGATCATCCGGTTGCTGTTGGCGGTGTCGGGCAGCAGCTCAAACGTGGGGGAAATGAAGGCGGACTGCACGCAGTCCAGCTTCCGGATGGCCTTGTACTGGCCATAGGTCACTGTGGCGGAAAAGCCGTTGAGCAGGGTGGTATACTGCCGCTGGGGCTCCACCTGCCCGTCAATGGCCCGGTTGATCTGAGCCAGGGCGCTCTTCTGCGTGCGCAGCAGGGCGTTGACCTGGGCCCGGGAATCCGGGTCGGCCACGGAGTCGTTGACCACCACGATGATCTCGACTTCGTCGCTGTCGTCGAGCTTCGCGGTGTTCTCCATCTGGATTTTTTCGCCGTTTTTCTGGCCGCTGCGCAGGACCTGGCGGGCGATATCGTTGGCGATACCGCTGACCGTGGTTTCCTGCAGGGAGGCGTTGACCTCCTGCTCAGCTGCCTGGGCGAATGCCGTCACCGGCAGGGCGGTCAGGATCATCAGAACCGCCAGAGCCAGTGCGCAGCACCGTTTGATAGCTGTCATCTCGTTCCTCCTATAAAATATATTGTCCGCCGCTGCATAAAAGTTCAGCGCGATTTATATATTATACCAGCTTTTGGACTTTAATGCAATGACGTAACGGCATAAAATGCCAAAATATTTTCCAAATTTTCCGGCATTCTCCGGTCAAAAAAACGGCCCCGGGCCAGACACCCGGGGATGGAGCTTTCCGGCGCGCTGCAAGGCTATGCACTTGCGGACCGTCCGCGGCTCCGTCCGACGGATCGCGCGGGAAATGCCCGCAATTTCGAAAAATCCCTTGCGCAGCATAAAAATACGGCGCCTGCGAAAAATCCCGCCGGGAATCCGAAAAAATCGGGCTCCCGGCGGGGTTTTATGTTGACAAAGGGGCCGCGCCTGTGGTACAATAAGACGCTATATTGAGAAAATGGGGCCTGATGCCCCATTTCAAATCTGCTGTCATGATACCAGCTTTCCCCCGAAATTACAAGTGGGCTCGGGCGAAAACAAACAACCGGGCCGAGCGTGTCAAAATCCCGGGAGAGCGGTTCCCAAGGAAAAGCACGGAGAAAATGCGAAAAGAAAGGCGTGAGTATTGAAGATGGCCAAGGACAAGTATTATGGCAAGACCCTGCGCAAGAACTTTGCCAGACACGAAGAGGTCATGGCGATGCCCAACCTGCTGGAGATCCAGAAGAAATCCTATCAGTGGTTCCTGGACACCGGCCTGCGGGAGGTTTTTGCCGACGTGGCCTCCATCGGCGACTATGCCGGCAACCTGGAGCTGAGCTTCATCGACTACAGCATGGACGAAAAGCCCAAGTACGACGTGGAGGAGTGCAAGGCCCGGGACGCCACCTATGCCGCCCCTATGAAGGTCAGCGTGCGCCTGCACAATAAGGAGACCGGCGAAATCAAGGAGCAGGAGATCTTCATGGGCGATTTCCCCCTGATGACCCATGGCGGCACCTTCGTCATCAACGGCGCCGAGCGCGTGGTGGTCAGCCAGATCGTCCGCTCCCCCGGCATCTACTACGGCAAGGAGATCGACCTGAAAACCGACCTGCCCCTGCTGACCTCCACCGTGATCCCCTACCGGGGCGCGTGGCTGGAGTATGAGACCGACAGCAGCGAGGTGTTCTGGGTCCGCATCGACAAGAACCGCAAGCTGCCCATCACCTGCCTGATCCGGGCCCTGGGCCTGAAAACCGACGCGGAGATCCTGGACCGCTTCGGCGACGACCCCCGCATTGTGGCCACCATGGACAAGGACACCTGCAAGTCCTATGAGGAGGCCATGCTGGAGATCTATCGCAAGCAGCGCCCCGGCGAGCCCCCCACGCTGGACTCCGCCGAGAACCTGATGCAGGGCCTGTTCTTCGACCCCCGGCGGTATGACCTGAGCACCGTGGGCCGGTATAAGTTCAACAAGAAGCTGACCCTGTGGACCCAGGCCAGGGGGCAGAAGCTGGCCGAGCCTGTGGCCGACCCCGCCACCGGCGAGCTTCTGCTGGAGGAGGGCCACGTCCTCTCCGGCGACGACTGCCGCACCCTGGACGCCATCGGCGTGGGTATGGTGAAGGTCCGGCTGGAAAACGGCGAGGTCATCCGCATTTTCACCAACCGTATGTGCGACATGAGCCGCTATGTGGACTTTGACCCCAAGGCCTGCTGCGGCATCAAGGAGCGGGTGCGCTTCGACGTGCTGCAGGAGCTGCTGAGTCAGTATCAGGGCGAGGAACTGGTGGAGCAGTGCCGCCTGCAGGCGGACCGCCTGGTGCCCAAGCACATCATCATCGACGATATCCTCACCTCCATCAACTATATGAACGTCCTGGCCCACGGCCTGGTGCAGAAGGACGATATCGACCATCTGGGCAACCGCCGCCTGCGCTGCGTGGGCGAGCTGCTGCAGAACCAGTTCCGCATCGGCTTTTCCCGCATGGAGCGGGTCATCCGGGAGCGGATGACCATCCAGGACCTGGACATCGTCACCCCCCAGAGCCTCATCAACATCCGGCCCGTTACCGCCGCCATCAAGGAGTTCTTCGGCTCCAGCCCCCTGAGCCAGTTCATGGACCAGACCAACCCCCTGGCCGAGCTGACCCACAAGCGGCGTCTGTCCGCCCTGGGCCCCGGCGGCCTCAGCCGGGAGCGGGCCAACATGGAGGTCCGCGACGTGCACTACAGCCACTATGGCCGCATGTGCCCCATCGAGACCCCTGAAGGCCCCAACATCGGCCTGATCTCCTATCTGGCCACCTATGCCCGGGTCAATGAATACGGCTTCATCGAGGCCCCCTTCCGCCGGGTGGAGCGCCCCTCCGGCCGCGTCACCGACGAGATCACCTATATGACCGCCGACGTGGAGGATCAGTACGTTGTGTGCCAGGCCGCCGAGCCGGTGGACGAGAACGGCTGCCTCATCGGCCCCCGTATCACCTGCCGCCACCAGGACGAGACCATCCAGGTGGAGCCGGAATACGTGGACTACATGGACATCTCCCCCCGTATGATGGTGTCCATCGCCACGGCCATGATCCCCTTCCTGCCCAACGACGACGCCAACCGCGCCCTGATGGGCGCCAACATGCAGCGGCAGGCCGTGCCTCTGCTGCGGCCGGAGGCCCCCATTGTGGGCACCGGTATGGAGCACAAGATCTGCCTGGATTCCGAGGTGGTGGTGCTGGCCGAGGGCGACGGCGTGGTCACCAAGGTGGACGCCACCAACGTGTCCGTCCGCTATGACAGCGGCGAGACCAAGGACTATAAGCTCATCAAGTTCCTGCGCTCCAACCACGGCACCTGCATCAACCAGAAGCCCATCGTTTCCGTGGGCGAGCGGGTCCACGGCGGCGACGACCCCACGGTACTGGCAGACGGACCCGCCACCGATCAGGGCGAGATCGCCCTGGGCCGCAATATCCTGGTGGGCTTCATGACCTGGGAGGGCTACAACTACGAGGACGCCGTGCTGCTCAACGAGCGGCTGGTGAAGGAGGACGTTTACACCTCCATCCATATCGAGGAGTATGAGATCGACGCCCGGGATACCAAGCTGGGGCCCGAGGAGATCACCCGGGATATCCCCAACGTGGGCGAGGACGCCCTGAAGGACCTGGACGAGCGGGGTATCATCCGCGTGGGCGCCGAGGTCCACGCAGGCGACATCCTGGTGGGCAAGGTCACCCCCAAGGGCGAGACCGACCTCACTGCCGAGGAGCGGCTCCTGCGGGCCATCTTCGGCGAAAAGGCCCGGGAGGTCCGGGACACCTCCCTGAAGGTGCCCCACGGCGAAAGCGGCATCATCGTGGACGCCAAGGTGTTCACCCGGGAGGCCGGCGACGAGCTGGGGCCGGGTGTGAACCAGGTGGTCCGGGTGTATATCGCCCAGCGGCGCAAGATCCAGCCCGGCGACAAGATGGCTGGCCGCCACGGCAACAAGGGCGTGGTGTCCCGGGTCCTGCCCCAGGAGGATATGCCCTTCCTGCCCGACGGCACCCCCCTGGACATCGTGCTGAACCCCCTGGGCGTGCCTTCCCGTATGAACATCGGCCAGGTGCTGGAGGTCCATCTGGG
>OKRW01002276.1_pt1 | contig 14190 bp, 15 predicted proteins | sample 1601151 | NCBI WGS metagenome assembly OKRW01 (sample SAMEA3541471, study PRJEB24748) | human gut metagenome | biome: human gut; feature: human-associated habitat; material: faeces | place: China | collected 2012 | reverse complement strand
GGACGCCGCCCTCTCAAGGCGGAGATCACCAGTTCGAATCTGGTACGGGCTACCAACTGTTAGGCGGGTTGCGAAAGCGACCCGCTTTTTTACATACAGCCACGTGTGCTAGGAGCCCGCACCCATCGTCCTTGGGCAAGCGTTCCCGCTGCCGCGCCCAACGAGCTCGTTCTTGACCTTCGAGGTATAGAGGAACGCGCCTGCGTGGGATATAAGGCAAATCACGACCTCCATATTAGTTATAAAATTGTCGATAGGCTTGTAACCTGCGTGTTTCTACTTAGTCACAGTTGGGTAGGATTCCACTTAAAACAAACGCGCTTACCGTACAGTGACAACAACACCTGCACGAGAAGAGGGATGAACGTTATGGCCGAAGCCAAGAACATGATCGAGATCAAGAATCTCAACAAGTACTTCGGTGATGTCCACGTGCTCAAGGACATCAATCTCACGGTCAAGGCCGGCGAGAAGCTCGTCATCATCGGCCCTTCGGGCTCCGGCAAGTCGACGCTTATCCGCTGCGTCAACTACCTCGAGGAGCCCACGAGCGGCACGATCACCATCGACGGGACCGAGCTCACCAAGAAGAACCACCTCGAGATGGCCCGCAAGTACTCCTCGATGGTCTTCCAGCAGTTCAACCTGTACCCCAACATGACGGTGCTGGGCAACCTCACGTTGGCTCCTATCAAGCTCCAGAAGAAGAGCAAGGAGGAGGCCACCAAGAACGCTCTTGAGGCCCTGCGCCGCGTTGGTCTCGAGGCCAAGGCGGGGGAGTACCCCCAGAACCTCTCCGGCGGCCAGCAGCAGCGCGTCGCCATCGCCCGCGCCCTGTGCACCAAGCAGCCTATCATCCTGTTCGACGAGCCCACGAGCGCCCTTGACCCTGAGATGGTCCAGGAGGTCCTCAACGTCATGATCGAGCTTGCCCAGGAGAACATCACGATGATGTGCGTCACCCACGAGATGGGCTTTGCCCGCGAGGTGGCCGATCGCGTGATCTTCGTCGAGGACGGCCAGATCATCGAGGAGGGCACGCCCGAGCACTTCTTCACGAACCCCCAGCACGACCGCACGAAGCTCTTCCTCTCCAAGATTCTTCGCTAGGTACCACCCCTGGCGGAACTCGTCCGCCAGCCTCAGCTGCTCTTACCGACAACGAAAGGGGCTCCACCATGCACAACATCTCCCGCCGCCAGTTCATCTCCACCATGGGCGTCGCCGGCGCCACCGTCTGCGGCCTTGGCCTCGTTGGCTGCGGTGGCTCGAGCTCGAGCGACTCCAACGCCTCCAAGCTCCAGACCATCAAGGACCGCGGCAAGCTCAAGTGCGGCGTCAAGAAGGACGTCGTGGGCTACGGCCTGCTCGACACTGCCACCGGCAAGTACGAGGGCATGGAGATCGACCTGTGCTACCAGGTTGCCGCCAAGGTCTTCGACGTCACCTACGAGGAGGCCAAGGACAAGGACCTCGTCGAGTTCACCGACGTGACCCCCAAGACCCGTGGCCCGCTCATCGACAACGACACCCTCGACCTCATCTGCGCCACCTACACCATTACCGACGAGCGCAAGCAGAGCTGGGACTTCACCGACCCCTATCGCACCGACCACGTGGGCATCCTCATCAAGAAGGGCTCCATGTCCTCGATGGCCGACCTCGACGGCAAGCACATCGGCGTCTCCCAGGGCTCCACAACCAAGGACGCCATTACCAAGATGCTCTCCGACAACGGCTTCTCCGCCACGCCGCAGTTCGACGAGTACCCCGACTACCCGTCGATCAACAGCGCCCTCGACGCCGGCCAGATCGACGCCTTCGCGATGGACCGCTCCACGCTGAAGACCTACACCACCGATGACAAGGAGCTCCTGCAGCCCGAGATCGAGTTTGGCGCCCAGGACTACGGCATCGCCACCAAGAAGGGCTCCGACCTCTCCAGCGTCACCGAGGAGGTCGTCAAGGACGTCACCTCCAACGGCTGGATCGAGGAGGAGATCCAGACCTGGGGCCTGCTCTAAGTTGTTCGACCGCCCGCCTGCCATGGCGGGCCTTGCCGGGGCCGCCCGCCGCACGTAGCGGGCGGCCCCGCACGTAGTCACGAAGGGAACGAGATGCTAGACGGACTCCTCGATCCGATGCGATGGTCGCTGACCTTCGCAGAGATGGACTCCCTGTGGACGGGCTTTGCCCTGACCCTGCAGGTCGTCCTCGCGGGCCTTGCCGTGTCGCTTGTGCTTGGCACGATCCTCGGCGTATTTTCGACGACGCGCTCGCGCGTGCTGCGTGGCATCAGCCGCGTGTACGTCGAGTTCTACCAGAACACGCCGCTGCCGGTGCAGGTCTTCTTCATGTACATGGCCGGCCCCAAGCTGCTCCAGGCCATCCTAGGTACGGCCGACCCGGTGCGCACGAGCGCCTTCATGCTGGGCACCCTGGGAGTTGGCCTCTACCACGCGGCCTACGTGTCCGAGGTCATCCGCACGGGCATCGAGAGCGTGCCACGCGGCCAGTTCGAGGCGGCGCTGTCGCAGGGCTTCTCGCGCCTGCAGTCCTACGCCTACATCGTGCTTCCGCAGACGTTCAAGGTCATCCTGCCCCCGCTGTGCAACCAGGCGCTCAACCTCGTGAAGAACACCTCTGTGCTTGCCCTCATCGCCGGCGGCGACCTCATGTACAACGCCGACAACTTTGTCTCGACCTACGGCTACCTACAGGGCTACATCATGGCCTGCGTGCTGTACTTCCTCATCTGCTTCCCGCTGGCGATCCTGGTCCAGTGGCTCGAGAGCCGCTCCAAGCGTCGCCCCCGCGCCAAGGTCATCCCCGGTGTGACGCCCGAGCCCGCGAAGGAGGCGTAGCCCGATGGAGATCTTTACCCCCGAGAACGTGAGCTTCATGTTCGGCGGCTTTGGCAAGACGCTCGTCATTTCCTTCTTTGCCATCATCTTTTCGCTCGTCTTTGGCACTATCCTGGCCCTCGTGAAGTCCTACGCGCCGCGCCCGCTGCGCCTGCTCGTGAGCGCCTACATCGAGCTGTTCCGCTGCACGCCTAACCTTTTGTGGATCCTGTTCATCTACTTCACCGTCAAGGGCAACGACGTCGTGATCTCCGTCTTGGCCTTCACGATCTTCACCTCGGCGGTCATGGCAGAGATCGTGCGCGGCGGCCTCAACGCCATCCCCAGGAGCCAGTTCGAGGCCGCAACGTCGCAGGGCTTTGGCTTCTTCGCCACGATGAGGCTCATCATCCTGCCCCAGACTTTCAAGACGATTATTCCCGCCCTGTTCAGCCAATGCACCACGGTCATCAAGGACAGCTCCTACCTTGCCGGCATCAATGTGGCCGAGTTCATGTACGCTTCGAAGGTCGTCATGGCCAAGACCACGAGCCTCAATGATGTGCTGCTTGTCTATGGCTTCGTCTTCCTGCTGTACTTCGCCCTGAACTTTGGCATCTCGCTCATCGTGCGCGCCTACCAGCGCCGTGCGGTCGCCGCGTAAGGAGACTCCCATGGCTGAGAACCAGAACAACCTCGTCGAGGTCAGCCCCGACACGAGCACCTACCCCGTCGTCATCACGATCGCCCGCGACTTTGGCGCCGAGGGCCACGAGATCGGAAAGATGCTTTCCTGCGAGCTGGGCATCCCGCTGTACGACAACGAGATTCTCGTGCGCGCCTCGATGCGCGCGGGCGTCACGACCGACCAGATCGCCGCCTACGACGAGAGCCTGTCCGCCGAGGTCGCGGCCTTCTTGCCCGACCGCGTCGACACGCGCTCGGCGGCCGACAAGCTCTTCAAGCAGATGGAGGGCGTCATCCGCGACCTGGGCTCCACGCAGAGCTGCATCATCGAGGGCCGCCTGTCCGACTACATCCTGCGTGATAACCCCAACCGCATCTCGGTGCTCGTGACGGCTCCGCTCGACGCCCGCGTCGAGATCGTGCGCGCCAAGCGTGGCATCACCGACAAGAAGGCCAAGAAGCTCGTCAAGCGCATGCAGCGCGCCCGCGAGCTCTTCTACAAGCGCTACTCGGCGGGCAAGTGGTCCCTGCATGCCGAGAAGGACATCGTGGTGAACCGTGCTCGCTTTGGCCGTCAGGGCTGCGTTGACATCCTCGCCGCGGCCTATCGCACCAAGGTCGCCGCGGTGCAGCGCGCCCGGTGCGCCCAGGCGGATGCCGCCACCGGCGACTCGGCGACCGAGTAGCTCGAACTCTCATATCAAGTCTTTGGGGCTCGTCGCTTGCGGTGGGCCCCTTCTCGTTGCGGTGCAGATGCTATGTAACCTGCGGAGACGCTTAGCCGTGGGGGTAAAATTCAACAGATATGCAGCTTGGGCCCTTGGGCTCGCATAACGTGAGGGACCCTATGGCAAACACTCCAGACAACGGCAAGACCGCAGCTACCGAGGCTTCCGAAAAGCCCTCCACCTCTGCGGCTTCCCATAGGGCCAGGGCTCCCAAGCCGCGTGTCGCCGGTGCCCCCGTGCGCTCGCGCTCCAAGAAGGGCGCGGACGAGAAGCCCGCGGACCCCGACAAGAAGCAGGCGGCCCGTGGGGCCCAGTTCATCGGCCTCGTGTTTGCCGCCTACGTGGCGTTCCTGTTCTTCTCGGGGCAGATCGGCCAGTTCGTCGAGGCGTTCCACAACGTCGAGTATCCCTGGCTCGCTGGCGCCGTCATCTGCATCTGCATGTACTTCATGCTGGGCACCCTTGCCTACGTCACGGCCGTCTACCTCGACCACGATTCCCCGGTGGGCTTTCGCGACCTCATGGCCGTAGAGGCCTCCGGCAACTTCTTCGGCAACCTCACGCCCATGCAGATGGGCGCCCTGCCCTCTCAGATCTACCAGCTCACGAAGGCGGGCCTCTCGGTGGGCGCGGCGTCAGCCACACAGTTCACGCGCTTCATCATGTTCCAGTTTGGCGTGGTGCTCTTCGCTGCGATCATGCTGTGGGCAAAGCTCGGCTTCTTCCTCTCGAGCTATGGCGACATCGTGCTGCTCAACCTGCTCGTCTTCGCGGGCCATGCCGTCGAGCTGCTGTTCCTCTTTGTCGTGTGTCTGTGCCCCAACTTCGTGCGTCGTGTGGGCAGCTCGCTTCTGTCGTGGGCGAATGGCCACGGCTGGATCAAGAACTATGACAAGTGGGACGAGATGATCAACGTCCAGGTGTCGCAGTTCTCCACCGCCTTCCGCCGCAGTGCCGCCAACATCCCCGACATGGTGCTCACGCTCGTCATCACGATGACGCAGCTCGCATTCCTCTACATGATCCCGTGGTTCGTCCTGAACGCGTTTGGCGTCGAGGCGGACTTCCTTACCTGCCTCGCGGCTGGCTCGATGGTCCAGCTCGTCTCGACCGCCGTGCCTCTGCCGGGCGGCACCGGCGGCGCCGAGGGAGGCTTCGCGCTGTTCTTTGGCCCCATGCTGGGCTCGTCCGCCACGGCGGGATTTCTCGTGTGGCGCGTGGTCACGTTCTTCCTGCCCACCTTCGCCGCGCTCCCGATGATCGGCCTCAAGAGCTCTCACCGCGAGAGCATCTACCATCGCGCCCAGCGCTGGACGGGCCGCGGTGGACGTCGCGCGCCCAAGCGCGGGGCCGTCACCGTGAAGCCCACGACCTCGCACGGCAAGTACGTCGTCAAGAAGAAGACGGGCGGCGCCTCCTCCTCGACCAAGAAGGCCTCCAAGTAGCTGTGACCCATAGGCTATCAGGGTATGCCCCATGCCGGCCAATTTATTTTGCGCCTCGACTCCGTTGACTCCGGCTCTTGCGAGGCGACATCCCAGGCGCTCCGTACGTATCTGGATTACTTCGCCGCCGCCCAACTCGAGGCTTTCGGATGATCTTCAACACAAAGCGAGCGCCCCGAACCATGTGGCTCGGGGCGCTCGTTTTGTGCGGGGTATGTGCTGCCTGCTACAGGGCCATCGTGCGGGCGCGCTCGAGGCGGGCGAGGGCGTCCGCCTTGCCCACGAGCTCGATGACAACGCCCAGCGGCGGGCTCACGAGGTTGCCGCACTCGGCGGCGCGGATGGCCTGGAAGACGAGGCGCTTCTTGGCGTCGAGCTGCTCGGGCAGGACCTCGAGCGCGGCATCGATGGCCTCGGCGTTCCAACTGGACTCCTCGACGGCCTCGAGGGCGGCGTGGGCGGCGTCGAGCACGGCCGCCATGCCCTCCTTGGCGAGGCCCTTGGAGACGGCCTTCTCCTCGTAGGCGAGGGTCTCGGCGGTGCCAAACACCATCGAGCAGATGCCGGCTACGTCGCCCAGGTGCTTGGTGCGCGGCTTCACGACGCTCGCGAGCGTGAGCAGCCAGTCCTGGCTGCGGTCGCCCTCGGCCATGAGGCCGGTCTCGACGAGCTCGGGAACCATGATCTTCTCGGCAAAGTCCTCGTCGGACATGTTGGCGAGGTACTCGGCGTTGATCCAGTCGAGCTTAGCCGGGTCAAAGGTCGCGGGGTTCTTGGAGACGCGGTCGAGCGAGAAGGTGCTCGCCAGTACGTCGCGCGGGACGATCGTGGTCTCGCCGTCGGGCGACCAGCCAAGGAGGGCCAGGTAATTCACGAAGGCATCCGGCAGGTAGCCCTCGTCGCGGAACTCCTCGACGCTCGTGGCGCCATGGCGCTTGGAGAGCTTCTTGCCGTCTGCGCCCAGGATCATGGAGATGTGGGCAAAGACGGGCACGGGGGCGCCCAGGGCCTCGTAGACCATGACCTGGCGCGGGGTGTTGGAGAGATGGTCGTCGCCGCGGATGACGTGGGTGATGCCCATGGCCGCGTCGTCGACGACGGTGGCGAAGTTGTAGGTGGGGGTGCCGTCGGAGCGGAAGATCACGAAGTCGTCGAGCTCCTTGGCGTCAAAGGTGACGTCGCCGTGCACCGCGTCGTGGATCACGACGTCACCACGGTCCTCGGGAACCTTGATGCGAAGCACGTAGGGCTCGCCGGCCTCGATGCGGGCCTTGGCCTCGGCGGGTTCGAGGTTGCGGCAGCGGCGCTGGTAGCCCTGGAAGGGGTCCTTGCGGGCGGCAGCGGCCTCGCGGTCGGCGGCGAGCTGCTCGGGCGTGCAGAAGCAGGGGTAGGCGCGGCCCTCGTCCCACAGCTTCTTGGCAGCGGCCTTGTACATCTCGAGGCGCTCGGTCTGGGCGTAGGGGCCAAAGTCGCCGCCCACGTCGGGACCCTCGTCCCAGTCGAGGCCCATCCAGCGCATGGCGCGCAAGATGATCTGCGTGTTCTCGTCGGTGGAGCGGGTGGGGTCCGTGTCGTCGATGCGCAGGATGAAGGTGCCGTGGTTGGAGCGGGCAAAGGCCCAGTTGAAGATTGCCGTTCGGGCGCCGCCCACGTGGAGCTTGCCGGTGGGGGAGGGCGCAAAGCGCACGCGTACGGGCTTCGTGGTGTCGGACATGTAGGAGTCCTCCTTGGTAAAACGTCACATACTCATTCAGTATACCGCGCGCACCCAACACAGGCGAGGTGCCGAGGTGTCCCCTCAGCCCCGCCCCGCTCGCGGTATACTTGCGACTGAGACTTGCACCTATGCACTCAATCCTAGGAGGCTCATCGCAATGAAGGGCATCGTTCTTGCCGGAGGCTTCGGCACCCACCTCTACCCCATGACGTTCTCGGGCTCCAAGCACCTGCTGCCCATCTATGACAAGCCGCTCGTGTACTACTCGCTCGCCACGCTCATGAAGGCCGACATCCGCGACGTGCTCTTCATCGTGAACCCGCAGGACATGGCCTCCTACGAGGCCCACTTTGGCGATGGTTCCCAGCTGGGCATGAACATCCAGTACAAGGCCCAGGAGAGCCGCGACGGCATTGCCCAGGCCTTCCTCATCGGCGAGGACTTCATCGATGGCGACCGCGTTGCCCTGATCCTGGCCGACAGCATCTTTTATGGCTCCGGCTTCGACCAGAACCTCGCTGAGGCTATCAACCGCAAGAAGGGCGCCACGGTCTTTGGCTACCAGGTCAAGCACCCCGAGTCCTACGCCGTCATCGACTTCGATCACGCCACCAAGAAGGTTAACTACATCGAGGAGAAGCCCGAGGAGGCCCGCACCAACTACGTGGCCACGGGCCTGTATGTCTACGACGAGAAGGTCGTCGAGTACGCCAAGACCCTCAAGCCCTCTGCGCGCGGCGAGCTCGAGATCACGGACCTCAACCAGATCTACCTCGACCACAAGCAGCTCTACACCACGATGCTTCCCGAGGGCTTCGCGTGGTTCAGCCCCCGCACGGTCGACGACCTGTTCCACGCCGGCGAGTTCATCCGCGTCGTGCAGCAGTCCACGGGCACCAAGATCGCCTCGATCGAGGAGATTGCCTACCGCAAGGGTTGGATCGGTCGCGCGCAGCTGCTGAGCCTCGCCTCCAAGATTGCCAAGACCGAGTACGGCAAGTACCTCGAGGGCATCGCCCTCTCCACGGCTACGGTGGGCACCAAGTAGACCGTCGCCCAACCGCTGTTGCTTCCGCTCAACATGAGAGGCCCCGCCGCGCTCGCTGCGCGACGGGGCCTCGTCCGTTTGGTCCATCCGTATCCGCATGCGCGGGTCGCGCGCCCCCTACTCGGGGAAGGCGAGCTCGGCGGCCACGGGGTAGCGCGGCTTGGTGCGGGGGTTTGAGGGGTGGTAGCGACTCAGGTCGTCCACGATGAGGTTGTTGGCGCCCTCGAAAACGTTGGCGTCCCAGTGGGTCACCTGGATGCCCAGTACCTCGCCGTCGACCTGCATGGGAACCGGCTCCGATGCCGTGATGGAGATGCTGCGCCCACGGAAGGTCTCGAGGGTGGGGCGCTTGGTGCGGCCCTTGGGGTCGAGCAGTCCGCGCACGAGCGGTCGCAGCAGCTCGGCGGTGTAGCTCGCCTCGAGCACGATGACGTCGAGCATGCCGTCGTCCATCGTGCAGTCGGGCACGATCTCCATGTCGAGTTGGATCATGGCGTTGTTGGCCACGAGGCAGGCGATGCCGTCGCGCTCGTGGACCTTGCCGTCGACCTCGATGGTGTAGTGGATGCTCCTGGGCTTGGGATCGGCGAGGGCGGCCATGAAGTAGGCGGCCTCGCCCATGGCCTTCTTGTTGGGGGCGGCCGCCGTCATGAGCTCGGCGTCGAAGCCGGTGCCCGCCATGATCGAGAAGCCGCGCGTGACGCTCGTCCCGTCGTGGTCCCAACGCGCCTCGCCCAGGTCGCAGGTCGCGACGTTGCCCCAGCGGCAGGCGCGCGCGAGGGCGGCGGGCTCGGCTGAGTTGCCGATGTTTGCGAACAGGAGGTTCGCGGTGCCCGAGGGGAACACGCAGGTGTCGACCGAGCGGCCCCTCAGCGCGTAGAGCAGGTTCGAGACCGTGCCGTCGCCGCCCGAGAGGACCACGACGTCGAAGCCCTCGGCGTCTGCCAGGACCTCCTCGTTGTTGCATTCCTCGCCCAGCACGCGCAGCACGCACTCATCGCCCGCCGCCACGAGCTCGCGCTCGAAGGCAAACACGGCGTCGGAGCCAAAGCCCGAGCGTGGGTTATGAACGATGAGGCAGCGCATGGTATCCTCCTATCTGTGTGCCCATTTGCGGCACGCATGCCATGGTAGCCGATTTCGCCCCGCCCCCTCACCGTCCGGCGGGGCTGAGAGGTCGCGTCTTGTTCATCTCCACAACCGAGGAGCTCGAGCGCTTCTGCGAGCAGGCGTCCCAGAGTTCCGTGCTCGCCGTCGACACCGAGTTCCTGCGCGAGCGCACCTACCGTCCGCGCCTCTGCCTCATCCAGCTCGCCACCTCGCCCGACAGCATCGCCGCGGTTGACCCGCTCGCCATCGACGACCTCGAGCCCATCGCGCGGCTTTTCCGTGACAACCGCATCGTCAAGGTGCTCCACGCCTGCTCGCAGGACCTCGAGGTTATCGACGGGGCCATGGGCTGCGTGCCCAGCCCCATGTTCGACACGCAGCTCGCCGCGGCCTTCCTGGGCCACCGCATGCAGCTGGGCTACGGCGCGCTCGTCGAGGCCTACACCGGCGTGCACCTTCCCAAGGCCGAGAGCCTCACCGACTGGTCGCGCCGGCCGCTCGACCCCGAGCAGCTCGTCTACGCCGAGGACGACGTGCGCTACCTGCCGGGCATCTACGACCAGATGAGGGCCGAGCTCGTCGAGCGCGACCGCCTGTCGATGGTGCTGCCCGAGATGCAGTCGCTGCTCGACCCCTCGCACTATCGCCACGAGCCCATGGAGGCCTACAAGCACCTCAAGCGCGTGAGCTCGCTCACCAGAAAGCAGCTCGCCGTGGCCCAGGAGGTCTGCGCATGGCGCGAGAGCATGGCCGCCAAGCGTGACATCCCGCGCAAGTGGGTGCTCGCCGACGAGGTGGTGGTCGAGCTCTGCCGGCGCGCCCCTGCCGACGAGGGTCGCCTGCGTCGCATCCGCGGCACCGAGCAGCTTTCCGAGCGCGACTCCGCGGCGCTGCTCCACGCCGTCTCGCGCGGTGTCGCGCGCCCCGCCTCACAGCTTCCGTCGCTTCCCAAGCGCAGCCGCCCTTCGGGCGAGCAGGAGAGCGTCGTCGACCTCATGTACGCGATGCTGCGCATCATCTCCGAGCGCAGCGGCGTGGCCACCCAGCTCATCGCCACGCGAGACGAGCTGGTCGACTTCATGAGCGGCCGCGAGGGCGCCTCGCTTGCCAGCGGCTGGCGCTACGAGCTCGCCGGAAGGCGCCTCGAGGAGCTGCTGGGAGGCTCCTGCGGCCTCACGGTCAAGGACGGTCGCGTCGAGATTCTGTAGGGGAGCGCGCCACCCCTCCCGGACGCCGCGTTTAGTGTCCGAGGTTGGGTAGATACTTCCCCACAGAAGAAAGGTGGTTGCATGTACTACGGATACGGCTTTGGCTATGACCCGCTCTACCTAGCCCTCGTCATCATCTCGACGATCCTGGGCGTTGCCACACAGGGCTACATCAAGTCGACCTACGCCAAGTGGAGCAAGGTGCCGCTCGACGGCACCATCACCGGCGCAGGCGTTGCGCGCCGCATGCTGTCCGACCAAAACGTCGGCGGCGTGGGCATCGAGGGCATCGGTGGTGAGCTCACCGACAACTACGACCCTCGCACCAACGTGCTTCACCTGTCGGGCGCCAACCTGCATGGCGGCTCGGTCGCGAGCGCGGCGGTCGCCTGCCACGAGGCGGGCCACGCCGTGCAGCACGCGCGCAACTACGTGCCGGTCAAGATTCGCTCGGCGCTCGTGCCCGTCGTGAACTTCACCTCCAACGCCTGGGTCCTCGTGTTCATCCTGGGCATGGCCGTGGGCCAGGCGGGCCTGCTCACCCTCGCCATCGCGCTCTTCGCCTTCTCGGTTCTGTTCCAGATCGTGACGCTGCCGGTCGAGTTCGATGCCTCGCGTCGTGCCGTCGCCTACATCGAGCGCAGTGGCTTGGGACCTCAGGCCGTCCGCGGCGCCAAGAAGGTGCTCACGGCCGCCGCCCTCACCTACGTGGCCGCGGCGCTCGTCTCGGTGCTGCAGCTGCTCTACTACATCGCCCGCGCCCAGGGCAGGAGTGACGACTAGTGGCCTGGACCACGGCAGACATGCGTGGCGCCTGCACGGTGTCGCAGGCTGTTGACAACTCCGACGCCCTCACCGTCACCGAGGCCGTCGCCAGCGCCAACGACGCGGTGAGCTCGCTGGGGTCCATGCTCGTCGAGGGCGAGGTCACGGGCTTCAGGGGTCCCAACGCGCGCAGTGGCCACTGCTACTTCCAGGTCAAGGACGAGAGCGCCGTCATGAGTGTCAAGGTCTGGAAGTGGACCTACGCCAAGTGCGGCTTTGAGCTCAAGGACGGCCTCAAGCTCGACATGTGGGGCAACTTCGACGTATATCCCGGCAAGGGCGAGCTGTCGTTTCTGCCCAAGCGCATCGCTGTTGCGGGCGAGGGCCCGCTGCAGCGCCAGGTCGAGGCCCTGCGCGCCAAGCTCAAGGCCGAGGGGCTCGCAGACCCCGCGCGCAAGCGCCCCATCCCGCGCTTCTGCACGCGGGTCTGTGTTGTGACGTCGCTGTCTGGCAGCGTTCTCGACGACGTGAAGCGCACGCTGCTGCGCCGCAACCGTCTGGTGGAGATTCAGGTGGTGGGCACGCGCATCCAGGGCGAGGGGGCCCCGCAAGACATCATCCGCGCGCTCGAGGTGGCCGCGGCGGCAAGGCCCGACTGCATCCTGCTCGTGCGTGGAGGCGGCTCCTACGAGGACCTCATGACCTTCAACGACGAGACTCTGTGCCGCGCCGTCGCCGCCTGCCCCGTGCCCGTCGTCACGGGCATCGGCCATGAGCCCGACAACCCCATCGTCGACGACGTGTCCGACCGTCGCGCCTCGACTCCCTCGGGGGCCGCCGAGAGCGTGGCCCCCGCCCTGGACGAGATCGTGGACTCCATCAACACGCGCCGCGAGCGCCTCTCGCGCTCGATGGAGGTCATTCTCGACCGCGCGCACCGCGCCACGGGCCAGCAGGGCGAGCTCATGGAGCGCTCCGTCCGAGCCCGCCTCTCCCACGAGCGTCTCAACGTCGAGTCGATGGCGTCGCGCCGCTGCCTCTCGAGCCCCGAGACCATCGTGAGCGATCGCGAGGCCCAGCTCATTCAAGCCGAGCAGCGCCTGCTCGACGCCCTGCCGCGCAATCTCGAGCGTGCGGGCCGCGAGGTCGAGGGGTTGGGCGGTCGCCTTGCCAGCATCGCCCCGCGCATCGTGCGTCCCCACGAGGTCAGGGTCGCGAGCCTCGCGGCCACGCTCGATGCTCTCTCGCCCCTCAAGGTGCTGGGTCGTGGCTACGCCATCGCGCGCGACGAGGTCGGTCATGTCGTGACCGACGCGGCCACCCTCTCGCCGGGAGATTCGGTGAGCGTGCGCGTGGGCTCTGGCTCGTTCGCTGCCACGGTCACCGAGACCACACCCGCCGCTATGCAGGAGTAGGATTTGAGACAGGTCGCGCGTGCGGCCACGAGGATAGGAGGGCGCATGGCGCTCGAGAACACTGACAAGAAGGTCGAGGACCTCACGTTCAAGGAGGCCTCCGTCGAGCTCGAGCGCGTCGTGCGCCAACTCGAGGGCGGTGACCTGGAGCTCGAGGACGCGCTGGAGCGCTACGCCCGTGGCGTGGAGCTGCTGCGCAGCCTGCGCGAGCGCCTGAACAACGCCGAGCAGAAGGTCCAGGTTCTTCTCGACAGCACCTCCGAGGTCGCGGTGCCCGACACCACCGACGCCTCGGCAAACAACTAGCCACCCTCGTTCAGCAAGGAGCACCCATGTCCGACTGCATCTTCTGTAAGATCGCCAACCACGAGATCCCCTCGACCACCGTCTACGAGGACGACCAGGTCATCGCCTTCCGCGACCTCGACCCGCAGGCGCCCACCCACGTGCTCGTGATTCCCAAGAAGCACTACGCCAACATCTGCGACGGCGTTCCCGCTGAGACACTCGCTGCCGTGGCCCACGCAATCGACGAGGTCACCAAGAGCGAGGGCATTGATGAGAGCGGTTACCGCGTCATCTCCAACGCAGGCGCCGACGCGGGCCAGACCGTAATGCACTTCCACATGCATGTTATGGGCGGCAAGAAGCTTGGCATGGGCCTGCTGCCCGCAGACGCACAGTAGGGGAGATGACTATGGAATCCAGGATCGAGCGCGCCGACGAGCTGCACCGCAAGGGCTACAACTGCGCCCAGGCCGTCGCCTGCACCTATGCCGACCTCGTGGGCGTCGATGAGCGCGAGGCCTTCCGCAGCATGGAGGCCTTTGGCCGCGGCATGGGTGGCATGAGGGGCACGTGCGGTGCGCTGTCCGGTGCCGTCTACCTCGCCGGCCTCGTCGCGAGCGACGGCAACCTCGACAAGCCAGCCTCCAAGAAGACCTGCTACGAGCTCTCGCAGCGGATTCTCGCTGCCTTCGATGACAAGAACGGCTCCACCACCTGCCACGAGCTCAAGGGCATCGACTGTGACCACGGCATGCTTCGCAGCTGCCCGGGCTGCATCGCCGACGCCTGCGAGATCGTCGAGAGCGTGCTCTTCTCCGAGGGCGATGCCTCGGAGCAGTAGGCGACGTGATGCTCGGCCCGCCGCCTGCGAGCTTAGCTCGCTGGGGCGCACGTCCGCGGCGCCGGCATTCGATTGCTGCTCACAAGCGAGGGGCG
>OKRW01002275.1_pt1 | contig 14220 bp, 10 predicted proteins | sample 1601151 | NCBI WGS metagenome assembly OKRW01 (sample SAMEA3541471, study PRJEB24748) | human gut metagenome | biome: human gut; feature: human-associated habitat; material: faeces | place: China | collected 2012 | reverse complement strand
CATCCGGGGAAAGAATACATATTGGTTTTTTTGGCAGAAGAAATGCCGGAAAGTCCAGCGTGGTAAATGCGGTAACAGGGCAGGAGTTAGCTGTCGTATCTGACACAAAAGGAACAACAACCGACCCGGTCTCAAAAGCAATGGAACTTCTTCCGTTAGGACCGGTTATGATTATTGATACGCCAGGTTTTGACGACAAAGGGCATCTTGGAGAACTTCGTGTCCGCAAGACAAAGCAGATACTTAACCGTACAGATATTGCAGTACTTGTTATTGATGCTACAGAAGGAATAAAACAGTGTGAGGAAGAACTGCTTGCTATTTTTAAGGAAAAAGAGATTCCATATCTGCTTGTATATAATAAGGAAGATATTCTTTCAGAAGAACAAAAAAATATATTAAGTACAGAGCAGGAAGGACAGGCAAATCATATCTGTGTCAGTGCTTTAGAGAAAACACATATCAATGAATTAAAAGAAAAACTTGCTCGTCTGGTAAAGACAGATAGTCAGAAACTTCAGCTTGTCGGAGACCTGGTTCATCCGGCGGATCTTGTTGTGCTTGTTATTCCGATTGATAAGGCAGCACCAAAGGGAAGATTAATTTTGCCACAGCAGCAGGTAATCCGTGATGTATTAGAGGCAGATGGAGCAGCCATTTGTGTAAAAGAATATGAACTTAGAGAACTGCTTGATACGATTGGAAAGCGTCCGGCGATGGTAATTACCGACAGTCAGGTATTTGCAAAAGTAAGTGCAGATGTGCCAGAGGAAATTCCTCTTACTTCCTTTTCTATTTTAATGGCAAGATACAAAGGATTTCTTGAGGAAGCAGTACTTGGAGCGGCTGCCATTGACAGACTAAAAGACGGTGACCGTATATTGATTTCAGAAGGTTGTACACATCATCGTCAGTGTGATGATATTGGCAGTGTCAAGATTCCTCGCTGGTTGAAAAATTATACAGGCAAAAAGCTTACAATCGAGACGTCTTCCGGACGGGAATTTCCTGAAGATTTATCACCGTTTTCACTGATAATCCACTGTGGGGGCTGTATGTTAAATGAACGTGAAATGAAGTACCGCATGAAGTGTGCGAAAGATCAGAATATTCCATTTACAAACTACGGGACAGCAATTGCTTATATGCAGGGGATTTTGGAGAGAAGTATTGGTATTTTCCCGTATCTTTTAGATGAATTAAAGCGTTAAAAGGTAAATTTAAACGAATTCTAATTATCCCAATCACTGAAATTACTTATCACTTTCAGATGTGGCGTTATCTTCTGGAGCAGGCAAACAGAAAAATAAAAAAAGAGAATAGGGTAAATGTGACCTCGGAGCAAGTATGGAATGTAAGCCTTTAAGGAGTATTCCATACGAAGCGACTACTGGCACATTTGCCCTATTCTCTTTTTTATTTTTCGTTCGTTATTCCAATAAATCAGAATTTACTAAAATATTTTTTCGTTTCAGCAACGACAACTCCATTTAATGCAAGAAGTGCAATCAGGTTTGGAATCGCCATAAGACCATTTACAATATCCGCAATAGTCCATACAGCAGAAACAGTCATGTATGGTCCGATAAATACGCAGGCAATGTAGATCCAGCGGTAAGTACGAACTACTTTTTTATTGTTTCCTGTAAGATAGTCAAGACATCTTTCACTGTAGTAGTCCCATCCGAGAATAGTAGTGAATGCAAAGAATACAAGGCAGAGCATTAAGATAAAAGCAGATACCCTTCCAGGGAAAGGAAGTCCAACCTGAAATGCTCTTGTTGTAACAGCAACACCTTCAAGTCCTTTGTCCCAGCTTCCAGTGATGACAATAGAAAGACCAGTCATTGTACAAATGATGATAGTATCAATAACTGTACCGAGCATAGATACAAGTCCCTGTCTTACAGGTTCTGTAGTCTGTACAGCAGCAGCAGCGATTGGTGCACTTCCGATACCGGCCTCGTTAGAGAAAATACCACGGGCAATACCTTTTTGCATAGCAAGCATCATAGCACCAAGAGCACCACCGGCAACCGCACGCATACCAAAAGCACTCTGAACGATTTCTACAACAGCACCAGGAATAGCTTTATAGTTAAGGATTAAAATTACAACAGCGGCAATAATGTAAGCGGCAGCCATAAATGGAACAACAACCTGTGCTACAGCAGAAATTCTTCGAAGCCCTCCGATGATAACAAAAGCAACGAAAATAGTTAAAATAATTCCGGCAATGACTACTGTCCAGGAATATTCTCGTCCAAATAACTGTACTGTCCATGCATTGTTTGCATCAAAGAAATTATTTACTGCACTGGTAATACCATTGATCTGTGAGAAGGTACCAATACCTAAAAGACCTACCATAACACCGAAAACAGCAAAGATTTTCGCAAGCCATTTCCAGTTTTCACCCATACCTTTTTCTATGTAATAAAATGGTCCGCCGACAATATGTCCATCGTCTGCAACCGTTCTGTATTTGATGGCGAGAAGACATTCGGAGTACTTTGTAGCTGTACCAACAGTGGCAGCAACGATCATCCAGAAAAGTGCTCCCGGTCCACCGGCAACGATAGCCGTAGCAACACCTACAATGTTACCGGTTCCGATCGTAGCAGAAAGAGCGGTACATAATGCTCCGAAACTGGAAATTTCTCCATGTTCTCCGTCCGTTTCATTAGAGAACATGTACTTAAAAGCGAGGATAAGTTTACGAACCTGAATACCTTTTAAACGGATTGTCAGAAAGATACCGGTTGCCAGAATCATGACGATTAACGGGACACCCCATACTAAATCGTCAATCTTTGTTAAGATTGTGTTGATTGTTCCAAACATATTACTTGTTTTGACAGACTATGCCTGATTGCATGAAAGGCATAATTCTATCTTTCCTTTCTTAATAGATTTTTCTGTGTGAAATACAATATGAATAACCATATTACAATTGATTCTCCTGAAAAATCATCTCGGAAAAGGGGAAACTGCCTTTGCAAAGTAAGAATCTACAGTTTTCTAAAGACACAAAAAGGACTGATACCCATTATCAGCCCTCTAAAGAGTGAAACATGCATTTATAGTGCCCTGTCCTTTTGCCTGAGAGATTAGCAGATATACTGCCGTACACCTTCGGCGCTTTACATCGCGGTAAAGACTCTCCAGAGAGTAATGCTGTATTGTTATATAGCAAACAATACTAAAGTATCATAAAATAAAAAGTATTTCAATATGTTTTTTAAAAAATGCAAGAATATGCAGGGAAAATTGCAAAATAATAAAGTTTTTCTAATCGAGTGATGCAAGAGTAGAACTTGAGATAAAAGAATATTGTTGTTATAATAATGTTATTATAATGTAGAAAGTGAAAATTAAAGGAGACATTTGACAGATGGAAGGACAGTTAAAAAAGAAGCTGATAAAGTATTTATTAGAAGATAAAGTCTGTAATCTTGTGACAGAAATTTTTTCAACAGAAGGAGAGAGTGTTCCGGCACCTAATACAGAAGTTTTTTTGCGAAGAAGTATTATAGAGCCGGCAGAACCTGGATTTTCTTATCAGCCGCTTCTTTTAAAAGAGGAGAATGTACTGAGATTTTTTGAGCCGATTGCGAAAGAAGAACGTCTGATCATTCTTGGAGGTGGTCACATTTCCAAGTATCTATGTGAGTTTGCCGCAAAAACAGGATTTGCTGTCTGGGTGATCGATGAGAGGCAGGAATTTGCCAACAAGGAACGTTTTCCAGAGGCAAAGAATGTAATTTGTGGTGAGTTTAAAACTGTGCTTCCGGAATTACATATTAATAAAAATGATTATGTGGCAATTGTTACGAGAGGGCATAGTTGTGATGGGGACTGCCTTTATTATATTTTAACGCATGAAATGCCAGGATATCTTGGCATGATTGGTTCAAAAAGAAGAGTAAGTGCCCAGTTTACGATGTTTAAGGGCATGGGGATTTCAGAAGAAAAAATCGCCCAGGTTCACAATCCGATCGGGCTACCGATTAAAGGGGTAACGCCGTCAGAAATTGCAGTATCGATTCTTGCAGAGCTTATTTTGACAAAAAGAACGAAAAAGACAGATGGAAAAGTGCAGACGGAATTAGATTATGAAGTGCTTTCAGAGTGGCTTGCACAAAGTCGTCCGTGTGCAATGGCAACAATATTAAAAGCACAAGGATCTTCGCCGAGAAAAGAAGGGGCAAAGATGCTGATTTTTGAAAATAAGTCTATTTTGGGAAGTGTTGGAGGTGGTCTGGCAGAAAGTAAGGTCATTGAAAAAGGATGTGAAATCATCGGAAGCGGAAAGGCTTTTCTATTTCATTTTGTCATGGATGCAGATGTGGCAGCCAGAGCAGGAATGGCATGTGGCGGTACATTTGACATACTGATTGAAGATGTTAAGTTTTGAACCCAACATTATAGTATATGAATATAAAAGAGGAGAAAAGAATGAAATTAATGAAAACACAGGATGCAGTAGGTCAAGTATTATGTCATGATATTACACAGATTATAAAAGGAGTTACAAAAGACGCTGTTTTTCGGAAAGGGCATGTGATTACGGAGGAAGATATTCCTGTATTACTCAGTGTTGGAAAGGATAACGTATATATTTGGGAAAAAGGTGAGAAGAAACTGCATGAGAATGAAGCAGCAGAAATTTTAAGAGAGATGTGTCAGGGAAAGTATATGCATCCGACACCGGTGAAAGAAGGAAAGATTGAGCTGGTGGCAGATATAGATGGGCTGCTGAAAGTAAACAGTGATAAAATCAAAAAAGTAAATAGTATGGGTGAGATGATGATTGCTTCCCGTCATGGAAATTTTGCGGTAAAAAAGGGAGACAAGCTTGCCGGAACAAGAATTATTCCGCTCGTGATTGAAAAAGAAAAGATGGAAAGTGCAAAGGCTGTCTGTGAAGGTCAGACCATTCTTGAATTAAAACCATTTGTCCATAAAAAAGTTGGAATTGTTACTACCGGAAATGAAGTATATTATCACAGGATTGAAGATACATTTACCCCTGTAATTAAAGAAAAACTGGCAGAATATGATACGGAAGTGATTGGCCAGGTAGTCTGTAATGATGATCATGAGAAGATTACAAAAGCAATCCTTTCTTTCATTGAAAAAGGAGCGGATCTGGTTCTTTGTACAGGTGGCATGAGTGTGGATCCTGATGATAAAACACCGCTTGCCATTAAAAATACCGGTGCCGAAATTGTTTCTTACGGAGCACCGGTACTGCCGGGCGCTATGTTTTTATTAAGTTATTATAATGAGAATATTCCAATTGTCGGCCTGCCAGGGTGTGTTATGTATGCAAAAAGAACGATTTTTGATCTGGCGCTTCCTCGAATGATGGCAGATGATAAAATAACAGCAGAAGAACTGGCAGAATTAGGAGAAGGAGGACTGTGCTTAAACTGTTCCGTCTGCACTTTCCCGAATTGCGGTTTTGGAAAATAAAGAAGAAAAATAAAAAAGAGAAACAGAAAATAGAAATAGAAAATAAAAACAAAAATAGAAGAAAACTAAAAGAAAAATATAAGAAAGAAAACAGAAGGGAAAAAACATGGAGTATACGCATTTTGATCAAAATGGAAATGCAGTTATGGTAGATGTGAGTGATAAGATTGAAACAAAGAGGGCAGCCGTTGCCAGAGGCTCAATCCGTATGAGCAGAGAATGTTACGATAAAATAAAAAATCAGGATATGAAAAAAGGAGACGTTTTGGGAGTTGCCCGTATTGCCGGAATTATGGGGGCAAAGAAAACATCCGAATTGATTCCGTTATGTCATATCTTAAATCTTACTTCAGTAACAGTAGATTTTATTATGCAGGAAGAAAGCTGCAGCGTAACGGCAGTATGTGAGGCAAAAACTACAGGGAAAACCGGAGTAGAAATGGAAGCACTGACCGGAGTGCAGATTGCGCTTCTTACCATTTATGATATGTGTAAAGCTGTAGATAAAACGATGGAAATATATGGTGTTTGTCTGTGCAGTAAATCGGGTGGTAAAAGTGGAGATGTCGTATATCGGCTGCCTGAAGGAGAATAACAATGCGTTATCAGATTGAAAATGGAACAGTTTCCCTTGGAGGCAAGACAGTTCTTGATCATATTGATTTTTCTGTAAAAGGTCGGGAAAAAGTAGCGGTCGTTGGGCGAAACGGAGCAGGGAAAACGACACTTTTGCGTCTAATCAGTGGGGAACTATCTCTTGACAGGGACGATAAAAACTTTGGAAAAGGAATAAAGACTGATCGAGAACTTTCGATTGGTTTTTTGCATCAGCAGAGTTTTCAGGATGTAGAAAAAACGGTAGAGCAGGAAATCATATCTCTTATTAATGAAGAGGATATTTTTTCGAGAGAGCGGTATTATTTTGAAAAAGAATATGACCGGATATTTACTGGATTTGGATTTCAAAAAGAAGATAAAAAGAAAAAGATCAAACAGTTTTCCGGTGGGGAGCAGACAAAGTTAGCACTTATCAAACTTTTATTATCAAAACCGGATATTTTGTTGTTGGATGAACCGACAAATCATCTGGATATAGCATCTGTAGAATGGCTGGAAGAGTATCTGACTTCCTATGAAAAGGCAGTCATTATGGTTTCACATGATCGTTTTTTTGTTGATCGCACAACAGAAATTATTTATGAACTTGCCGATGGAAAGCTGACACGCTATGTTGGAAATTATACAGAATATAAAAGACAAAAAGAAAAGCAGCGGGGAGTGCAGCAAAAAAAATACGATGCACAGCAAAAAGAAATTGCGAGACTGAATGAACTGATTGAAAAGTTTAAACACAAGCCAAAAAAAGCATCCATGGCTCGCTCAAAGAAAAAAGTATTGGAACGGATGCAACGGGTGGAAAGACCTGATAAAGAAGAGGCATATGTTTTTAAGGAAAAGTTAGAACCGATTACATTGGGGGCTAAAAATGTATTAGAAACAGAGCATTTAAAAATTGGATATAAAATAGAACATCCGCTCAAAGAACTCACTTTGCGAATACGACGAGGACAAAAAATCGCTGTTCTTGGAGCGAATGGAGCGGGAAAGAGTACATTTTTCAAAACAATTATTGGAGAACTGCCTCCAATTTCAGGAAAATACGTGATTGGTAATGGAATTATGACAGGATATTTTGACCAGCATTCAGGAGAAATATCTTCGGAAAAAAGAGTAGAAGAATATTTTGGAGAATGTTTTCCTAAGTTGACAGAAAAAGAAAAACGTCAGGTTTTGGGAAAGTATTTATTTCGTTCACAAAAAGCAAATATGAAAATATCTGATTTATCCGGAGGGGAAAAAAGCAGGTTAGTATTAGCTGAAATTCTTGAAAGCCATCCAAACTTTCTGGTGCTGGATGAACCGACAAATCATATGGACCTGCCGGCAAAAGAAACGATGGAATCTGCATTTGCAGCGTATACCGGTACGATGCTCTTTATTTCCCATGACAGATATTTTGTCAGTAAAATTGCAGATGCCCTTTTATTATTTGAAGAAGACGGAGTAAAGTATTATCCGTTTGGCTATGAACATTACCTTCATATGTTAAAGAAAAAAAGAGAGGGAACCCAGACGTGGGCGGAGGTAGTAGAGGCAGAAAATACAGCGTTAGTAGAAGGACTTTTCGCTGTGCCATCAAAAGAAAGGCATCAGACTGCAAGATTTAGTACAGAACAATCCTATACGGACTGGCAGCTGGCTCTTGCAAAAGAAGAGCTGGAAAAGTATGAGATACAGCTTGAAAAACAGCAGGAAGAAATAGAATCAGCAGAGCAGACCGTTACTTTTGAGGAATATCAATCTGGCAATTGGAAAATAAAAAAAGAAGAATTACAAAAACAGTTTGAAAAAATAGCAGAAGAATATCAGAAACAATGTCTGATATGGTATGAAAAATGGCAGGAATATGAAGAAGCTTTTCTTGATTATGTTTAAAAGAAGGAAAAGTAAAAAGAAAAAAAGAAAAAAGGGAAAAAGAAAAAGTGAGTTTTACATAAAAAAAGCTATATATCCTCTGTACGCTTTTGAAGCACAGGGGATATGTAGCTTTTTTGTTTTTTAAAAATTTTTATTTTAGCAATCAGTATTTAACTTTTTTTGTGCTGTTGCCAACATCAGTTTGATTCGATTGATCTGGTTTACTTCACTTGCTCCCGGATCGTAATCAATTGCTACAATGTTAGATTCTGGATATTTACGGCGAAGTTCCTTGATAACGCCTTTACCAACAACGTGGTTTGGCAGACAGGCAAAAGGCTGGGTACAGACAATATTTGGTGCGCCCTGTTTGATAAGTTCAACCATTTCCCCGGTTAAGAACCATCCTTCTCCGGTCTGATTACCGAGCGATACAATAGGTTTTGCGTATTCGGCAAGCTCTTTAATATGAGGTGGTGCAGTGAAACGGTCGCTTCGCTCTAATTCTTTTCGAAGGAAGCCTCGATAAGCCTCCAGTGCAGAAATTGCCATGTTACATAACTTAGCAGCCTTAGCAGACTTTCCAAGGTACTCTGCCTTAAAATTGCTGTTATAGAAAGAGTAGAACATAAAGTCTAATAAATCAGGCATTACTGCTTCCGCTCCTTCTTCCTCTAAAAGTTCTACCAGATGATTGTTTGCATCCGGAAGGAATTTTACAAGGATTTCTCCAACGATACCAACACGAGGTTTCTTTTCATCGGTAATTGGCAGTTTATCAAAGTCATGGATGATTCCACGAATATTTTTCTTGAATTCACCGTAACGTGCCTTTTCAAGAGATTTAATACAACGCTTCTTCCACACTTCGTGTAAGTGGTTCGCAGAACCTTTTACCTTCTCATATGGGCGGACGCGGTAAAGAACACGCATAAATAAATCTCCGTAGATAACACCCTGGAGTGCGCGAACTAAGAGCGCAGGCGTAAACTTAAATCCTTCATTCTTTTCAATTCCCTGTACACTTAAACTGATAACGGGAATCTGACCGTACCCATTCTTTTCTAATGCACGACGGATGAAGCCGATATAGTTCGTTGCCCGGCAGCCACCTCCTGTCTGAGAGATAATAACCGCCGTTTTGTTGAGGTCATACTTACCGGAAGTTAAGGCAGTCATGATCTGGCCGACTACGATAAGAGATGGATAGCAGGCATCGTTATTTACATATTTTAAGCCGGTATCTACAGCCTGTTTTCCCATTTCCGGCAGAATTTCTACATGGTATCCGCAGTGGCGGAAGGCAGGAGTGAGCAGGTCAAAATGAATTGGAGACATCTGTGGGACCAGAATCGTGTAATCCTTCTTCATTTCTTTTGTAAACTCTACTTTTGTAATATTTGCCGGAACCGGATGTGGCTCGATGTGCTTACGATTTCTGATCTTTACCGCAGCAATCAGAGAACGGATACGGATTCTGGCAGCGCCTAAATTGTTAACCTCATCAATCTTAAGGACAGTGTAAATACGTCCGGAATTGGTCATAATATCATTTACCTGATCGGTTGTTACGGCATCAAGACCACAGCCGAAAGAGTTAAGCTGAATAACTTCAAGCTGTTTATTCTTCTTTGCATAGTTTGCAGCGGCATACAGACGGGAATGATACATCCACTGGTCAGATACGATTAACGGACGTTCTACATGACCTAAATGGCAGATAGAATCTTCACTTAATACGGCGATGCCGAAAGAGTTGATCAGTTCTGGAATACCATGATTGATTTCCGGGTCGATATGGTATGGACGGCCACAGAGGACGATACCCATTTTACCGGTTTCAGCAAGGTAAGCAAGAGTTTCTTCTCCCTTTGCCTGTACATCTTTTCTTACTTGCGCAGCTTCTTTATATGCTTCCTCAACGGCATGGTTGATTTCTTCTTTTGTCACATCAAAATGTTTTGATAATTCATCGTACAAACGTACTTTTAAAGCTTCTTCGTTATCAAGTGCCAGAAATGGATTCATAAAGAGAATATCCGGATCACGAAGTTCTTCCATGTTATTTTTAATGTTTTCTGCATAAGAAGTTACAATAGGGCAGTTATAGTGGTTGTTAGAGCCCTGCATTTGATTCTCTTCATAAGGAACACAAGGATAAAAAATAGTGTGGATTCCCTTTTGCAGTAACCACATAACATGACCATGCGCGATCTTGGCAGGATAACATTCAGACTCACTAGGAATGGATTCAATACCAAGCTCGTAAATCTTTCTGGATGACTTTGGAGAAAGCATAACCCGGAAAGAAAGATTTGTAAAAAATGTATGCCAGAATGGATAATTCTCATACATGTTCAATACTCTTGGAATACCGATCACACCACGCTTTGCCTCGTCTGGTTTTAAAGATTTATATCCGAAAATACGTTTATATTTATATTCATAAAGGTTTGGTACATGTTCGTGATTTTTCTCAAGACCAAGACCACGTTCACAACGGTTACCGGAAATGAATTGACGGTCGTTGTTAAACTTATTAATAGTAAGAATACAGTGGTTGTTACATCCCTGGCAGCGGCTCATGGAAGTAGTGTATTCAAGATGGATGATCTCATCAATAGAGAGCATCTTTGTATCACCCGTTTCATCTTCTCGCTCTCTTGCGATTAAAGCAGCACCAAAAGCGCCCATGATACCGGCAATATCCGGACGAACAGCATGACAGCCGGATATACGCTCAAAACTGCGAAGAACAGCATCATTATAGAACGTACCACCCTGTACGACAATTTTTTTACCAAGCTGTTTTGGATCAGTAAGCTTAATTACTTTTAATAAAGCGTTACGGATAACAGAATAAGCAAGACCGGCAGAAATATCACCAACACTTGCTCCTTCTTTCTGTGCCTGCTTTACTTTGGAATTCATGAACACAGTACAGCGTGAACCTAAGTCAATTGGAGACGGGGCAAACAAAGCAACCTTGGCAAAATCAGCAACAGAATAATTTAAGGACTTCGCAAAAGTTTCAATGAAAGAACCGCATCCGGAAGAGCAGGCCTCATTTAAGAGAACATTATCTACAGCGTGATTGCGGATCTTAATACATTTCATATCCTGACCGCCGATATCTAAGATACAGTCTACATCCGGTTCAAAGAAAGCAGCGGCATAATAGTGTGCCATCGTTTCTACTTCTCCATGATCAAGCTGTAATGCGGCTTTAATCAATGCCTCACCGTAACCGGTAGAACAGGAACCGGAAATCTTAGCAGAAGGAGGAAGAAGTTCTTTTAATTCCTTTATCGCACGAATCGTTGTGTTTAATGGACTTCCGTTGTTATTATCATAGAAACGGTATAAAAGAGAACCGTCCTCTCCGACTAAAGCAAGTTTTGTTGTTGTGGAACCGGCATCAATACCAAGATAGCATTTGCCGCTGTATGTAGCTAAATCTGCCTTTTTTACTTTGAACTGATTATGCTCTTTAATAAATGCATCATATTCCTGTTCATCTTTAAAAAGAGGCTCCATACGTTCAACTTCTACAGCAAGCTTTATGTCAGATTCGAATTCTTTTAAAAGCTCATCCATTGTAAAAAAGCATTCTTCCTTTGCATTAAGAGCAGCGCCCTTTGCAGCAAAAAGATGAGAATATGGTGGGTCTATAATATGTTCTTCATCTAGATTCAAAGTACGGATAAAAGCATTCTTTAATTCCGGCATAAAATGAAGAGGTCCACCGAGAAATGCAACGTAACCTTTGATCGGCTTACCACAGGCAAGACCACTGATCGTCTGGTTTACTACTGCCTGAAAAATAGAAGCAGCAAGATTCTCTTTTGTAGCTCCTTCATTAATTAAAGGCTGAATATCAGACTTTGCGAAAACACCACAGCGGGCAGCAATCGGATAAAGCGTATCGTAATTACGGGCATATTCATTAAGACCGGTAGCATCTGTCTGTAAAAGACTGGCCATCTGGTCAATAAAAGAGCCGGTACCACCGGCACATACACCATTCATACGCTGTTCAATTCCGTTATTAAAATAAATAATCTTGGCGTCTTCACCGCCAAGTTCAATTGCAACATCTGTTTTTGGCTCATAGTCCTGCAATGCATTTGCTACACAGACTACTTCCTGACAAAACGGAATATGTAAATACTCTGAAATAGACATTCCACCAGAACCGGTTACCGTCGGATGAATTGTCAGATTCCCAAGTTTCGCTCTGGCTTCAGATAATAAAGTTTGTAATGTTCCTTTAATATTTGCAAAATGTCGTTTGTAATCTGAAAAAAGGATAGTATGGCTCTCATCAATGACGGTTACCTTAACTGTAGTAGAACCAATATCAATTCCTAATGCGTGTTTCATGATTAATCAATCATCTCCTTTAGTAAAATGTGTATTAATAATAATGTGTATTAATAATAAGGTAAGTAATTTTCCAAATATCCAAACTATTATAAACGAGTTGGACGTAAAATACAACAAATTTTGAAAAAAGATTCCGAGTGTACCTATTTGGGTATGGCGGGAACATCTTTTGTAACAGCATCATATTTTATAATTGAGGAAGTAAAAAGGAAGAGCATTTATGAGCGAAAAAGTGTATGTAAACATATGTGACAAGAGAAAATGTCCCGGTCCGGTATATGAGGTAAAAAAAGGAGATACGCTTTATTCTATTGCACAGAAATACCATTGCCGGGTACGGACGTTGCTTGATCTGAATCCTTTTGTAGATATATATAATTTACAGCCCGGCGAAGAAATCTGCGTGCCAGATTGCAGGGGACAGGGAAAAGTAGACTTCCGGCCGTATGTAGTAAAAGAAGGAGATACATTAGGAGGTATCCTGAAAAATGTTTCGATGAGTTTTGAAGAGCTGGCAAAGGTAAACCGGATATTATATAACCTTATTGTACCAGCCGGAACGATTCTTTTGATACCAGGTAAAAAAGAGGAAAAATAACAGAAATGCGTTTGACAAAGTATTAGATATTTCTTATAATAAAATCAAACGGTTTCAGTCCTGTAAGAGTCCGCGAAACGGACTCTTTCTTTCGTTTTGACAAGGTAAAAAGTATAAGATGAAGACTAAGATTAAGACTAAGATTAAGACTAAGATAAAGAAGCATCGGCTGGAATCTTATAAACTGTTGAAAGAGGGAAGTCTCATGATAAGAATTTTTAAAACGACCGATTCGGGGATTCGCAAGGTTGCAGTGGCAGAAGAAGGATGCTGGATAGCTCTTACCAACCCTACGTCAGAAGAATTAACTACGATAGCAGACCAGTTCAACATTGATGTTGACGACTTAAAAAGCCCCTTGGATGAAGAGGAACGTTCCCGTATACAGGTGGAGGAGAATTATACATTAATTATCCTGGATATTCCGACGATAGAAGAGCGTAAAGGCAAGGAATATTTTTATACGATACCATTTGGAATTATCTTTACTGATAAGTATATATTCACCGTCTGTCTTGTAGATTCACCGGTATTGACCGTATTTATGGATGGAAGAGTGAAGGATTTTTATACGTTTAAAAGAACTCGTTTTATTTATCAGATGCTTTATCGTAATGCAACGATGTTTCTACAGTATCTGAAGATTATTGACAAGAAAAGCGATGAAGTAGAGAAGAAGCTTCATATTTCTCAGAGAAATCAGGAATTGATAGAGATGCTTGATCTTGAAAAGAGCCTTGTGTATTTTACAACATCTTTACGAGGTAATGAAGTTGTTCTTGAGAAGCTGATGCGTAACACATCGATTCCACGCTATGAAGATGACGAAGAATTGTTGGAAGATGTTATCATTGAAAATAAACAGGCAATAGAGATGGCAAAGATTTACAGTGATATTTTAAGTGGAACAATGGATGCCTTCGCCTCTGTTATATCTAATAACTTAAATATTGCGATGAAGTTTTTATCTGTTATCACAATCGTACTTACAGTGCCGACGATCGTTACAAGTGCGCTTGGCATGAACGTCAGCGGAATTCCTTTTGCAAACAACCCATATGGTTTCTGGATTGTTGTGGGAATCTCTTTATTGATGACTTTAGCTGCCGGGGCGATCATTGCAAAAAACAAACATTTTAAATAAACAGGATGCAGCCGGAATTTCCGGCTGCTGATGTTTATATCATAAAAAATATTAAAGGAGGCGTGCTATGAACTGGCTAGACAAGCTGGAACGTAAATTTGGAAGATATGCGATACGTAATCTGCCGCTGTATATT
>OKRW01002272.1_pt1 | contig 14234 bp, 9 predicted proteins | sample 1601151 | NCBI WGS metagenome assembly OKRW01 (sample SAMEA3541471, study PRJEB24748) | human gut metagenome | biome: human gut; feature: human-associated habitat; material: faeces | place: China | collected 2012 | reverse complement strand
CTCGCCGAAAATTACAACTCCTACCAGAGCGACTTCGCGCTTCTCTACCTCCGGCGAACTCTTGCGCTGGCCGAGGAGACCGGCGACAACGACCTGATCATGCGTGCCCGCTCCGGGATTGCGCTCTGTTACAGCCTGGGCGGACGTTTCTACGAGGCCGAGGAGATCTTGAGCGGCATCCGCGACACGGTGCACGTCAGCCGCCGGGCGCTGCAATCCTATTATGTCGCCCGGCATCGCATGAACCGCGAACTCTACGCCCTGACCGAGCCGGGCGAACGCCGCGACCTTTTCCGCCGGCGCGAGCACTATTATGCGGTCAGCGCGGCGGAAATCAGCGAGGACACCTTCACGAGCCTGTACTACGGGTATATGGATGCCATCGTCCGCATAATACTCTTCCTTCACCAGGTCTGCATTATCGATGAACGTAACTTTCAGCTCTTCACAAAGACTCTTTAATCCCTCATTGTACTGGGAAATATTGGCATACGCCGGTTCTGCCTCCGCTGTCTGCTGCCGCACTGGAAGAATACAGTTTACATAAATATCCGTATCCGGCAGAGACTGTTTCAGATCCTCCAGGATTCCCCGGTATGCTGCCAGGAAGGACTCCTGATCCGTCACCTTCATATCATTCATACCGTACGCTAAAAACAGAGTCTGAGGAATCTGCACATGTTTATGCAGAAGGTGCTTCACTGGAGAGCGGCAAGCGCTATTTTGTCCGTGCAAAAGCCAGTGATGGTCAGGAAGAAACGGACTGGAGCGAAACCGCATCCTTTGTAACTGCCCTTGCAGGAAAAAATGGTGAGTGGGAGGAAGGCGCACCAGCATGGAAAGCTCCTTTTGTATCCGCCGAAACTGACGATTCCTATAAGAACGTTTCCAAAGGAACCTATGTAAGAGGAACCTTTGAAATCAAAAAAGATATAAAAGAAGCCTATGCCTTTACCACAGCCCTTGGCCTGTATCAGTTTTACCTGAATGGCAAAAAAGTTGGTGAGGACGAGATGACACCGGGCTGGACATCCTATAGAAGACATCTCCTCTATCAGACCTATGATGTAACGGAATATCTGCAGAAGGGCATTAACGGTGCCGGAGCAATGCTGGCTCCAGGCTGGTATAAAGGAGTTATGGGACTGACAAAGGCCCGCAACAACTATGGTGATCAGACGGCTTTTACTATGGAACTTCTGATTCGCTACACCGATGGAACAACAGAATCTGTTTATACGGATCCATCATGGAAAGGCTGCGATTCACCGGTGGTATTTGCAGAAATCTATGATGGTGAGACTTATGATGCAGCCCTTGAGATTCCGGACTGGTCAAAGGCAGAAACCACAAAAGGCGACTGGAAGCCGGTTCAGCTTGTATTCTTTGATACACAGGTTATGCGTGCGCAGTACGCTGCAAAGGTTCGTGTAATGGATCGTATTCCTGCAAAACGTATTTTCAAAACACCGGCAGGAGATACGGTTATTGATTTTGCCCAGAATATGGCAGGACGAATTGAAGTAACTGCAGCAGGAAAACCGGGCGATGTGATCGAGCTTCACTGCTTCGAGGTTCTGGATAAAGATGGAAATGTATATCTGGATAACCTTCGTGCAGCCAAGGCAACGATGAAATATACTTTTGCAAGAGAAGAGACAGTTACCTGGCATCCGACTTTTACTTACATGGGATTTCAGTATGCGTTGATTGTTTCCTATCCAGGTGAGCCGAAAGCTGAGAATTTCACAGCCTGCACCCTTCACTCCAACATGGCTTCAAACGGAAGTCTGGAGTGTTCGAATCCGCTGCTGAACCAGCTGCATCACAATTTCCTGTGGGGACTGAAGAGTAATTTCCTTGATGTACCTACAGACTGCCCGCAGCGTGATGAGCGCCTGGGCTGGACTGGTGATGCGCAGATTTTCTGCCGTACAGCCACTTATCTGATGAATACCTATACGTTCTATAAGAAATGGCTCCATGATCTGGAGGTTGATCAGACACCAGAGGGCGGTGTACCACATGTTGTTCCGAATATTGAGGAAGGCCGTACAGATGGAAACTGGCTTCTCCGCCAGGGACCTCACTCTGCAGCAGCCTGGGCTGATGCGGCCATCATCAATCCATGGACCATGTATCTGATGTATGGGGATAAAGATATTCTGAAAAAACAGTACAACAGCATGAAGGGATGGATTGACTTCATGCGTGCCCATGCTGTTGATTATATCTGGAACTATAAGCTGCAGTTTGGCGATTGGGTAGCTCTTGATGCAGAAGAAGGCAGCTACTTTGGAGCCACACCAAATGATCTGACCTGTACTGCCTATTATGCATACTCTACCGGACTTTTTGTCCAGATGGCGAAAGCCCTTGGAAAAGAGGATGTGGCAGCAGAGTATGAGGAGCTTTATCATAAGATCGTAAAGAAATTCCAGGAGACCTTCTTCGACGCAGAAGGAAATATGACAGCACAGACACAGACCGCACATATTGTAGCACTGTATTTCCAGCTGACTCCTGAGAAATATATCACAAAAACGGTAGAAGGTCTGAAACGCCTTCTGGACAAAGAAAACGGTCATCTGGTTACCGGATTTGTGGGAACTCCGTATTTCTGCCATGCACTAAGTCAGAACCACGCTCTGAAGGAAGCCTATGACCTGCTTCTGAAGGAAGACTTCCCATCCTGGCTGTATCAGGTGAAAAAAGGTGCCACCACGATCTGGGAGCACTGGGATGGCATGAAGGATGACGGAAGCATGTGGAGTGCAGATATGAACTCCTTTAACCATTATGCTTATGGGGCTATTGGTGAGTGGATGTACCGTGCAATGGCCGGAATTGAAGCGGATCCGGAACATCCGGGCTTTAAACATGCGATACTCTATCCGCGCATTGGTGGAAATCTGAAATACACTGCAGGAAAATATCATAGCATTTATGGTGATGTTGGTGTAAAATGGGAAGTCCAGGGAAAACAGATTACTTTAACTGTTCAGATTCCGGTAAATACAACAGCAGAGATCCGTCTGGATAAGGCGAAAGCTGTTCTGGAAAGCGATGGACTGACATTTACCAGGGAAGCAGACTATATGGCTGCCGAAGCGGGAAGCGGTACATACCATATCGCATTTGAACAGTAATCATAACGCAAAATGCGAAAGGGTGATGAGAATATGGAAAAGAAAAAGGAACCTTCAGGAATACAGAAAGCGTGGAGACAGCTGAGTATTCAGAATCAGATTTTTTTATCCATGTTTCTTATCACCCTTTTGGGTGTGGGCGTTTTGATGAATATTGTATACAAAACCTCTATTGATGCGATTGAACAGAATTACAGGGCATCTTATCAGTCTACACTGAAGAATTCCAGCCGCGTTATGGATATGAATCTGAAGAACATTGTAGACGTAGGGCGAAGCTTTCTGAATGATGAAGCTCTTCAGCAGATTTTGGAAAAAGGCAATGAATACGGAGGCAGCAAGTTTACATCCACAGACCGTGTGAAGCTTCGTGTGATTGCAAATGAAATGGCAAGTCAGCAGGTGTGGGTGAATTATATAGTATTTACGGATCTTTATGGGCATGTGTATCAGCTGAACAATGTGAACCAGGGTACTTATGATTTCTATAATTATTATAGTGATAAGGATATTCTGGAAGAAAGCTGGGTGAAACAGGCAAAGGCTGCGCAGGGAAAGGAAATTTTTTTCCGTGACAGTATTTTAAAAGCAGGAACAAAGAAAGGATTTTCTTATGCGAAATATATGATCAATCCCTCTGATGGACAGGGAATGGGCTATATGGTGGTGGGACTGAGCCAGAAGCTGTTGGGAAAATCCTTTGTTATGGGCAATGAAAGCTTTGATTCCAGTAACTTTATGGTTGTAGATGAGGATGATCAGCTGGTTTATTTTGTGGGAAATGAGGAAAGGGAGAATGCAATTATGCAATCCTATTCTAATCCGGGAGAGAACCATCTGTATCTGTTTTCTTCTGTCACCAATTCTACTACAGGCTGGCATATTGTAAACGTAGTGGAGAAAAATGAGATCAGTGAAGAGAGCAAAAATATCCGGCTGACCTCGTTTCTGGTAGCCGGCTGTGTTCTTGTAGTGGGCTTTCTCATGGCACGAATCATTTCCAGAACCATCAGCCATCCTCTGAAGCAGCTGGAAAATACCATTGCACAGGTTGGGGAAGGAGAGCGTCACATTACAGAAGAGTTTGACTACAGTGAAGTTGGCCGGATCGGACGGAAATTCAAGGAAATGGTCAATACGAACCTGGAGCTTTCCGAGCATCTTATGGCGGTGAAGCTGAATGAACGGGAAGCAGAGCTGCTTTTGCTTCAGTCCCAGATCAATCCCCATTTTCTTTATAATACACTGGATTCCCTGTACTTTGTTGCAATCATGCATGGGGATGACCAGATGGCAGAAATGGTAGAAGCACTTTCTGATAACTTTAAGCTGGCGCTGAATAATGGAAGCAAATATATTAAAGTTGCGGATTCTGTGAAATGGATGCAGGGCTATATGAAGCTTCAGAATATGCGCTACAATAATCGTTTTGAACTGTTCGTGGATATCAGAAGGGAAATTCTTCAGCGTGAAACGATTACCTTTATTTTTCAGCCATTTATTGAAAATGCCATGTATCACGGTCTGGAGCCGAAGATTGGAAAAGGAAAGATTTCCCTTCGCGGCTGGCAGGAGCAGAATAATATGATTTTCACTATTGAAGATGATGGTGTGGGAATTGACGATATGTCCAGACTGGAGAACGGTTATGGAGTGCGCAATGTAATAGAGCGTATAAAGTTGAATTACGGGGAAAAATACGGCGTAACATTTGAAAGCAGTCCAGGCAATGGAACGAAGGTAACGATTGTGGTTCCGGTAAGATAAGGGATAGGGAAATGCAGATACAAGGAGGATTTTCATGTATCGCTTAGTGGTAATTGATGATGAATATATAGTTGTGCAGGGAATTAAGGCTTTAATTTCCCGCCTGAAGCTGGATTATGAGGTAGTAGGGGCTGCTTATGACGGAATCCAGGGACTGGAAGTGATCCGAAGTGAGAAACCGGATGTAGTAATTACGGATATCCGAATTCCGGGGCTGGATGGTCTGTCTGTGATCGAGGCGGCGAAGGAAGAATGTCCGGATACATATTTTATTGTGATCAGTGGCTATTCTGAATTTGTGTATGCGCAGAGGGCGCTTACTCTTGGCGTAAAAGATTATATTGATAAGCCGGTTACAGCAGACAAACTGAAAAAAGCCCTTACCAGAATTGAAGATGAATGGGCGAAGACTCGTCATGAGGATAATCGTAAGGCACAGGCTAATCGCGAGAAATTTCAGGAATTGGAAAGAACTTTTGAGAGAAGTGTAAAATGTATTACAGACTGTGATGCTGCAGCATTTCGGGAAGAATGCCGGCAGGCAATCAGATGCCTGCAGGAACTTTACCCGGAGTTGCAGGATTTTCGCAGGGAATTTTACAAGCATCTCTGTGTGCTCAGCGATGTACTGATCGAAAGTCAGAAGCAGGTGGAACGAGGGTCCCTTGTCTCTTTTCAGGAGATGGCAAAATGTCAGAGCATAGAAGCAGTACAGGCCTATGGGGAAAGCGTTCTGTCTGATATCAGCAAGCATCTGACCGCAGACCAGACCGGAAGCAAACACAGAGTTATCCTGGAGCTTCTTACTTATCTGGATGAGCATTATGATCAGGATATCGGACTTAGTGAGCTTGCAGACAGAGCCGGAATGAGCACGGCTTACTTAAGTGTTCTTTTTAAAACAGAGGTTGGCACATCTTATGTGAAATATCTGACGGACCTTCGCATAAAAAAGGCGAAGAAGCTGTTGCAGGATGGATATAAGGTTAATGAAGTCAGTGAAATGGTGGGATATAATAATTACAGATATTTCTGTGATATTTTTAAAAAACACGAGGGCATGACTCCCAATGAGTATAAGGGAAACGTGTGGAAAGCAGAATGATAAAAACAGGATTTGCAAAAATGCACATATTCAAATTGCTGAATATGTGCATTTTATATATTTGGCACAATTGAATGCCTGAACAGGTAGAATTTTTTATAAAAAACAGTCTAAAAAAACTGTACATTACCAAAAAAATTAGGCACTGGTAAAAAAACAGAACAATGGTATTATATAACCATAAGATATTTCCCGGGGATACAAAGAAACAAATTAAACATGACCGAAAAGTAAATGGCTATCAAGAGTAAATTATAACAAAGTTCAATAATTTTGAAAATTCTGGAGGAATTTATAATGAAAAAGAGAGCATTAGCTATTTTAATGGCAGCATTAACAGCAAGTACCATGTTTGCAGTTCCTACATTTGCAGCAGATTACTCAGGAGAGGATCCGCAGCTTGAGAAAAACATCAAAATCCTTACCATCTGGGCAGAAGATAATGACAATGGTATGCTGTTAAACAAAATCTGCGAAGACTATCAGAAAAATGTAAACCCGAATTTTACATGGGAATATGAGATGGTTGCTTCTGACAACCTTCAGCAGAAAATTGCTACACTTGCAGCATCCAATGATCTTCCGGATCTGTTCGCTTACGAAGCAGGTGCTCCGCTCAGCGTTCTCATCGATTCCGGAAAGGTTAAAAATATTACAGAAGCTGTTGACGAGATCGGAACAGCAGATTATTTAAACAGCGGTGCTGTTGAGCTTCTGAAAGGATTATCCGGAACAGATGATCTTTATGATCTTCCTCTTGGACTGAATGTAGAAGGCTTCTGGTACAACAAAGCCCTGTTCGAGCAGGCAGGATGCGAAGTTCCTACTACATGGGATGAGTTTGAAGAGGTTCTTCAGAAACTTTCCGATGCAGGTATCCAGCCTCTTACAACCGGCGGATCTGACAAATGGGGTGCAACCCGTCTGATCAATGCATACGCAGTAAGAACCGCAGGAAACGACATTATGACAAAAGCAGCTGACGGCGAAGTTCCTTATACAGATGAGAAACTTGTTGCAGCAGCTGATAAGATTGCAGAGTGGGCAGAGAAAGGATACTTCGGAGAAGGTATCACAACAGTTGATATGAACACAGCTGGTTCCATGCTGATGAGTGGAAAAGCAGCCATCTTCTACAATGGTTCCTGGTTTACACAGAACCTGACTGATGATTCCCAGAACCCGGCAGGCGAGGACGGAATCGGATTCTTCAACATTCCGGTTGCAGATGAGTCCATCAGCTCCGCTACTTCTTACTCTATGAACTGTGGTAACATTCTTGCACTTGACAATGACAAATATGATGAGGCTACTGGCTGGTTCCTGAAATACTTCATGGAGAACATCGGAAACGTAGCTATGGAAGATCAGGGAACTGTTAAAGGTTACACATATGATGTTGCAGCAGATGATATGGATAACTACACCAAGCTTGTTCTTGACGAGATTGACAAATCCACAGAAGGATTTGCATGGTGGGAAGCAAAAATGCCTAGCGAAATCTCCAAGACAGCTCAGGAAAATGTACAGCCTCTGTTAAACGGCGAAATGACTGGCGAAGAATATATGCAGTCCATCCAGGATGTATATGACATGCAGTAAGTAACAGCTTTGGCAATATAAGCTTTGAACTTCAAATGGGAGTGTTTGCCAGCAGACACTCCCGTTTTTGTTGAAAAAATTCGAAATTTTAATGGTTTTTGACACAGAAAGGAAGGAATTTTATGAACAAGGTATTAGGTAATAAGAAAGCGATATCCCTTTTCGTAGTTCCGGCACTGATTATTTACACCATTATTGTAATGGTACCGGTTATCTGGTCGTTGTATTATTCATTCTTCAGCGGCAGCCCGGGACTTCAGTGGGAATTTGCCGGATTTGACAATTATGCAAGACTTTTCAGAGACAAGAACTTCTTAAATGCATTGACAGTAAACTGTAAATATGTATTGGTAGTAACCGTTGGCCAGGTTGGAATGGGACTTTTACTTTCCCTGATGTTTAAATTCTGGCTGAGAAGATGCAAAACTATCGTAAGAACTCTGGTTTTCTTCCCGGTAGTACTTCCTACTGTTGCAGTAGGTCAGCTGTTTGCAAAGATCTATGAGATTCAGCCCAATTATGGTCTGTTAAACTCATTGCTTGACTCTCTTGGTTTTACGAACCTTGTTCAGCCATGGATCGGCCAGTCCAGCACAGCTCTCTGGGCATTGTGCGTAATGGATATCTGGGTAGCCATGGGATTCTATTCCGTAATTTTCTATGGAGCACTCCTTGATATCTCTGATGATATCCTGGAAGCAGCTAGAATCGACGGCTGCGGTGGATGGCAGTTATTTAAAAACATTCTTCTTCCGCTTCTTCGTCCGATGGTAATTACCAGCCTTGTATTCAGCTTCTCCGGAACTGTAAAAATGTTCGAGTCTGCTATGGCTCTTACAAAGGGCGGACCTGGAAGTGCAACAAAATCACTGTCCATGTATATGTATGACGTTGCATTTACTTATAATAAGGTTGGTTACGCCAGCGTTATCGCAATCGTGATCTTCCTGATCTGTGTAGTTGGATCTCTTGTTATCAACAGATTTGATGTGAAAGACTGAAAGGAGGAAATATTATGAAAAAAGTAAAAGCAGCTTTTCGAGGAATTGTAATTTTCCTTCTTTGCGTAATTGAGATTTATCCGTTATTCTGGATGCTTACTGCATCCTTCAAGAAACAGGCTGAGTGGAGTGAGAAGCCAGCTTATGCGTTAAATGATGGCTTTTATTTCCAGAACTATTCTGATGCATGGACAAGGGGACATATGTCCACCTTCTTTAAGAACAGTTTGATCACTACATTAGTAGCACTTGTATTTATTGTATTTTTCTCAGTAACTGTAGGATTTGCTGTAACAAAGATGAAATGGAAATTCAGAAATGCAGTTGCACAGTATTTCCGTTTCGGTATCATGATTCCGGTAGCAATTGCTTTGATCCCGCTGTTCCAGATTTACAGCAGATCAAACCTGTTAAATACCAGAACATGTCTGATCATTACGTACATAGCATTTGGTCTGTCGTTATCCATTTATCTGGTTCAGGGATATCTTCGTTCCTTCCCGGATGATATTATGGAGGCAGCCGTTATTGATGGTTGTGGTATTTACAGACTGATGTGGCATATTGTAACACCACTTATGAAGAACTCTATTGTAACCGTACTGGTTCTTCAGTTCTTCTTTAAATGGAACGACCTTCTGTTTTCCATGACATTCATTAGTGATTCTGCGCTGAAGACTGTTCAGACAGGACTTCTGTACTTCTCTGATGAGTTTGGATCCAAGAACTGGGGTGCAATTTTCGCTTCTGTATCCATGAGTGTATTCCCGCTTCTGATTCTGTACATGGCACTGAATAAGAAACTGATGGAAGGTATGACAGCCGGAGCTGTAAAGGGTTGATTTTATGGAAGATAAAAGGACAGAGCAGTATAGACAGGAATTAAAAGAATTTGTAATGTCTCATACGGAGGATGTGCTTAAGAATCAGCGAAGCTTTATCCGTTACCCGTTTATTGATCCGGGCTCTGTTTACGATGGAAATGTATGGGACTGGGATACCTACTGGTCCGTATATGGCTTTCTGAATCTGGCGGATTCCTACCAGGATCCGTCTGTGAAGCCAAGAATTATAGAGCATGCACAGGGAAATATCCGCAATTTCTTCGACCATCAGCTGGAAGATGGATATATTCCCATGATGATCGAGGTGGCAGACTGGCCGGAGCCTTATCTGAATATGAGGCATAAGGAAGGCAAGATTATGAATATGCATAAGCCCTTTCTTTGCAGTCAGATGTGCCTGATCAGTGATTATACTGGTGATTATGCCTGGACGGAAGAATTTCTTTCAGGCGTGGCGAAGTATTTTGAATGTTATGATCACTATTATTTTCATGAAAACAGCGGACTGTATGTATGGCAGGATGATATTATGATCGGCATGGACAATGATCCGGCTACTTTTGGCCGTCCGCCATTTTCCACTGCCAATATTTATCTGAACAGCTTTATGTGTGTAGAACTGGAAGCTGGTGCCAGATTATACAGACAGTTTGGCAAGGAGGAAGCGGCAAAGAGACTTCTGGATAAGCGCGAGGCACTGATCGGTGCTATTCAGCAGGAATGCTGGGACAAACGTGATCATTTCTTCTATTCAGTTGATGTGGATATTAAGACAAGGAAATACGACTGGTTCCACCAGGGACTGGGAGTCTTCTGGAAGACATTGCCCATCAAAGTACGTGTATGGTCTGGCTTTATTCCCATGTATGCAGGAATTGCTACAAAAGAGCAGGCGGCAGACATGGTGAAACATATTTTTGATCCCGATACCTTTGGTTCTGACTTTGGTCTGACCACGCTTTCAAAGGATGAAAAAATGTTTGACCTGTCTGTTACCAATAACCCGTCCAACTGGCTTGGCCCGATCTGGCTGGTTGCAAACTATGTGGTATTCCGCGGACTTTTGAACTACGGATACCGCATGGAGGCGGAAATTATGTATAAGCGCACCATGCGCCTTCTGGGAGAGGACCTGGAGAAAACAGGATGTCTTCATGAGTATTACAATCCATTTAATGGAGAACCAGTTATGAATGGTGGCTTTATTAACTGGAATATACTGGCATTGAATATGGCAGATGAGTTGGAAGGAAAGAAACCAATGTGTCTGCCAGAATTGCTGGAAAAACAGGCAGAAAAGCAATCGTTATAATAAGATTTTTCTGCTGTGAGGTAAGTAAATACAGGAAAAGGATTGCAGAATACTTCTCACCCTCAACAACCTCGGAAGCCTTCTTCGCCATCTGCTGTCCTGCAAGATGGATCAAAAGGTCTGTAATGTAAAGAACCGGATCGTCCTCATCCTCGCCGACGGTTACATTTACAACAGTGCCATCCTTCTTCACAATTACACCATGCATTGCCATTGGAAGAGCAACCCACTGATATTTCTTTACTCCACCGTAGTAATGGGTATCAAGATAAGCCAGATCCGTATCCTCATATAACGGATTCTGCTTAATATCCAGTCTCGGAGAATCAATATGAGCACAAAGGATATTCATACCCTGTGCCAGATCATCCTCTCCAATATGATACAGGGCAATGATTTTCTGCATTCCGACCTGGTAAACTTTATCTCCTGCTTTCAGATCTTCGCCATTTTTCACCTTTTCTTCAAGGGAAACATAGCCTGCTTCCTCAGCCTCTTTCACAATCTGTGTGATACATTCACGTTCTGTCTTTCCTACATTTAAGAAATGACGATATTTCTTTGCCACAGTTTCCAGATCCTGCATATCAGCATCTGAATATGTGAGCCATGCGTTTGGACGTTCCATAATCTATATCCACCTTTCTCCTGTTTTCATTTTACACAGGGAAAATAATCCCTGTGTTTTCCTCATCCAAAATTCATTATAGCGTATAACCAGGTAAAAAGCTACCGGCAAATAGGTTTTCTTGCACAAATCTTTTGCCGCGCAGTCCAACACTTTGCACTGCCTTTTTTGATATATCCAAATCCGGTTCAAGGTCTCCTGTATCGGTTAAAACAAGCATATACTTCCTGTCGTCTTGGCACTGCATAGCCGCAGGAAGTATAGCCTTCTGACAGAAAAGACAGCCCTTCTTTTTCCAATTTACTGCAAAGCAGCTCCACAATTTCCGGCAGTGTTCTTTTCCCATCAATCAGTTTTTCCACTGCATATTTCAGCAACGCTCCTAAAGCTCCTGTCTGCTCACTGTCGATCAGCTGTTCCACATATCGCAGATCCACTTCCTGTTTTCCAATGGAAAAACCATCTCTGCCATGTACCTTTACTTTCAGCCTTTCCGGCTTATCCTGCGCCTTAGAATGACCATAATAATCCTTCTTGGAACCATTCAACGGCATATTTTTTGACATGATGCGATGGCTTTGTGGTACTTTAAATCCAGCTGCCGTATTCTCATTTAAAGGATAATCCCTGCAAAGTTCCCGGACTTTTTCTGTGATATCTACCGGTATATAATTGTCCATCTGGATCACGGTATCTGCAATATGGAAAAAAGCCCCGGAGCTTCCGGCAACCAGAATTGTGGAAATCCCCTCTTTTTCATACAGATCCCGGGCGCGTTCCAGGAATGGGGTGATCGGCTCTTTTTCCCGGCTGATCACATGCTGCATAAAGGCGTCGCGCACCATAAAATTAGTAGCAGATGTATCTTCATCCAACAGAAATACCTTGCTTCCAGCCTCTATTCCCTCCACGATTCCTGCTGCCTGGGAAGTACTTCCGCTGGCATCTTCCGTGGAAAAACAGGTGGTATCTTTTTTATTGGGAAGGTCATTTATAAATAGGGAAATATCCACATCTTTCACAAATCGACCATCCTCAGAGCGCAGCTTCTGGGCTGTGGAATCCGTGATCACATATTCTCTTCCATCCCCCTGGATGTGATTATACACGCCCAGTTCCAATGCATTCAGAAGGGTAGATTTGCCGTGATAACCACCACCAACGATCAACGTGATTCCCTTAGGAATTCCCATTCCGGTTATTTTTCCCTTATGGGGAAGCGCCATAGTCACCCGAAGACTTTCCGGCGAAGAAAATGTCACGCTCCCTTTCATCGGCTTAGATGAAATACCACTCTCTCTTGGCAGAATCGCGCCGTCATTTACAAAAGCAACCAGGGAACGCTTCTTTAATTCTTCCCTGATATACGCCTGATCTTCTGCCAGGAAAATAGTATTTTCCAGATCTTTTCCACTTAAATTTTTGTATACAAATGCTTTTTCCACACAAACCGGGAGAAATTCAAAGAATATTTTCTCCAGTTCTCCCGCATTTATGGTACGTCCATTTGCCGGAAATCCTACAAAAAACCGGACGGTAATCCCCTGCTCTGTAATCTCACAGGCCGTTCGCTCCAGCACCTCCTGACCGCATCTGGTCACAGAAATAAGTCCACTTTTTCCAGAGCCTTTTGCCCGAAAAGTATAGCGGTTCACCTGCTGTTCAAACTGTCTGGTAAGATAGTCTGCCAAAGTAATTCTGGTCAGTTTATCTTTATAGTATTCCGCTGGAAATCCAGCTTCTCTGTGAAAAATTTTCACACTGATATGGGACGGTGACGCAAATGGATCGCCCTGTACATGATCAATTGACAAAACATATTTGTTAAACTGATATGCCCCTTTCAGGGATTTATAGGCAGGATAGCTCTTCCGATTGATGGAATGAAGCATGTCCTGCAGCTGATTTGATGACTGCATAAGTACCTCCATTGTCTATAATAACATTGTCAAGCAACGATATCACGCTCTAACTCTTCGCCGCATTCAGTAATAATACTAATTTTTCCCACAACGTAAAACCACCGCCCAGTCAGCGTTCTTGCCAACAGACGGTGGTTTATTTATACATTTTTTAGGGAAAGGAAAGAGTTTTTCTTAAGAGTTCTTTCTCTTAAGATGTATATATCATATCGCATAATTGTGAAAAGCATTTGTCCAAATTATAATTTTTTTCTAAAATTTCTAAAATGAAAATAACTAATTCGTAACTGGCATCACAATTCCATCCCTGTTCTTCCCATTGTGTCCTGTTTTCAGATCATAACGTTTCATTATCTTCTGAAAGTCAGAACATAACTCTTACCATCCGTTAATACTATGAAGATTACTGTTCACGCCCTTCACAACAACACACTTCTCAATGCACAATGTCAGTCGTGTCTCTGATCCTTATTTCCATACGCTTCGCAAAATCTTGCTGCAAATGCCGGCGGCTCATTGTTGGCATAAAGGTGGGAAATATCGCCGAAGGAGCTCATACGGAAAGCAGCAATTCCCTGACGGCGTTCTTCTGTGGTCAAAGTTGTCACAGAGGATGGGGCAGCCACGCAGCCATGCCAAAGTACCATCGGAGAGATATTCAGCAGATGGCTGAGAAGTACACACTCCAATCCAAAATGACAGAAGAAAATAATCGTGTCGTTATTCTCTTCATTTACTTTATAATAGTGACCTTTCCTCTCATATCCATGCTTCGCGAGAAGCTTATCGAACTCCCCGATTACACGGTCATACTCTTCTTTCACATGACCTTCCTGCATAGCCTCATTCTCAAACCAGTGGTCATACTGGAAAAAGCGCTCGTCTGCCATCCAGTCCTGTGGC
>OKRW01002268.1_pt1 | contig 14251 bp, 9 predicted proteins | sample 1601151 | NCBI WGS metagenome assembly OKRW01 (sample SAMEA3541471, study PRJEB24748) | human gut metagenome | biome: human gut; feature: human-associated habitat; material: faeces | place: China | collected 2012 | reverse complement strand
ATGATAATGCTATGAAGTATTTATTGGGAAAATATAGGCCGGAACAGCTTCTGTTTGTTGATGGCTGGATTGGTAAGGGTGCGATTCTTAATGAATTGAAGAAAGATATATCCGCATACAAAGGGGTATCTTCTGACATAGCGGTTATTGCAGATCCGGCGAATGTTACCCAATTGTGTGGAACACATGATGATATACTGATTCCCAGTTCTTGTCTGAACAGCACAGTATCAGGTCTTATTAGCCGAACCTTCCTGCGAGATGATATTATAGGTAAGGATGATTTTCATGGGGCTGCGTATTATGGAGAACTGACAGACTCTGATTTGTCTTATGATTTTATTGAAACGATTGAGAAAGAGTTTGTCATGGAGAATGTTCCATATCGTAAGAATATGCCTGAGGACAAGGGAATTGATGAAGTCAAGGAGATAGGCAGAAACTTTGGAATAAATGATATTAATCTGATAAAACCGGGAATTGGTGAAACCACGAGAGTATTACTAAGAAGGCTTCCGTGGAAAATATTAATTGATGAACGTTATAAGGGAGATCCTCAACTGGAACATTTGGTCAGACTTGCACAGGAGAAAAATGTGCCTATAGAATATTATCAGCTTACACATTATAAATGTTGCGGGATAATTAAGAAAATAGCAGATGCATGAAATTGCCATAAATGAGTATGAATAAACAGATCAGGGAGATGTAAAATTGAAATTCCATCGCCCTGATCTGTTTATTTTGCGACACCAAAAGACTCAGCCAGATAAATGATCCTCTGGGCCCAGTTGATATGTGTTTTGTATTCATTCATTCTTTCCCTGACGTTATTTCCGGAGACAAGGGAAGCAGAATTTTTATTCCAGTTTAAAATCTCCTGGGCATCTTTAAAATCTTTCTCTGATACCTGATAAGAACAATTGACTACAGGTATCTGTGCAGGATGAATAACTGTTTTTCCAATAAAACCACAAAGCTTATCATCCTGAATTTCCTGGATCATACCATCTTTCCAGTTATCACCTGCATAGTATTCCCATACAGGACCTGACACAACGTAATCCATGCCATATACAGTGATGATATCGGAGAAAATATCAGAAACTGGTCGGATCTGATGAATGGATTCATTGGAATGTCTCCTGAATCCAAACATATGACATAAATCATTTCCTCCGACGCGAATATTCAGCACAAGATCTTCAACTTGTGACAAGGAATCCTTTAATGAATAAAGAATATCTGTACGATTTCTGAGGTCGATAATAGAAGAATTTTCATAAATTGGCATCATGTAAATATTTTTTGAGGCGAGTTCGTTGGCACGGATTACTTCATTTATATAATCTGATGCGTTATCAAGACTGAACTTCGGAATGATGAAACCGGTGACTATTTCAACAGAACGTCCCAGAGATTTTATTAATCTGTGGATTTGCTGTGGGTTTCGAACCCGGATGAAGATTTTGGGCAAATAAAAAGGTATTATTTCATGTTGCGCAAAGATTGTGTCCAGAGAATGAATAAGTATCTGTTCTGCTTTTGCGACATAAGCATCGTTTATCGTATCTTCCAGACAGAGAGCAAGAGAAAATCTGTTTCCGAATTTTTCGTTTATTAAGGAATCAGTGATGGAAGCTTTATTGGCAGGGCAGTAAAGTAATGGTCCTACGCTGTAATATAAAACGTTATTTTTCATAATACTCCTTATTTATATCTACAGGGATTGTTATACACAGGAATATCTTAATGGCTTAAATGAAGAGAAAACTAGTTTTATTATAAATATTCGTGTGGTTATAGCGCGATGGGTGTGATATTCATAATATCATATTTTAATAAAAATAGAAACGCTAAATGAGTGGTTAGATTTTTTGGAATAGAGTGAATAATAAAATAATTATGTGCATTTGTGGAAAAACAGCAAGCTTTTTAATTGAATTTTTATTGAAATAGAAGTAGTGATATGGTACAATTTTTCTGTGCAGAATTTATATAATTTTCAGGTGAAAAGATGAATTTTAAAAATAAAAAAATACAAATTTCATTTAACTCTCCAGTTATATTAGCCTTTACTATAGCATGTTTTATAGTTTTGTTAGTGGATAAGATTACTGGGGGAGTATCTACAAATGCGCTGTTTAGTGTGTACAGATCATCATTGCTTAGTCCGTTGACTTATTTCAGATTCTTTGGACATGTATTGGGGCATGCTGGCTGGGAACATTTTATAGGAAATATAATGCTTATTCTGGTTGTTGGGCCGTTGCTTGAGGAGAAATATGGCTCAGCAAATATTTTGTTTGTTATTTTGGCAACGGCATTAGTGACCGGTATAGTCAATTTCATATTTTTTCCGTATACGCAATTACTTGGTGCGAGCGGAGTGGTTTTTGCTTTGATTTTACTTTCATCATTTGCTGGTTTTGAGGAAGGTAAAATACCGTTTACTTTTATTTTAGTTGCAGTTATTTATATTGGAGAACAGGTATATCAGGGAATTTTTGTTCAGGACAATATAGCTAATCTTACTCATATTGTAGGAGGAGGCGTTGGTTCTGCTTTAGGATTTGTAATGAACAAGAATAAAATGAGCAGATATTGAAGGTGAGAATGCTACATGTTAGAGCATAAGAAGATTCAGAACCTTAGCGATTATTTTGTCAAACTGGATAACAGACGGGAGAGGGGCGTTTACTTTTACCGGATCAATGGATACTCAGAAGAAGTTGGTGCATTTATCAAAAAATATTACGATGCAGCAAGGAAAACGGGAGTAGTGATCGAGGGTAAGATCCCGAATCCTGATGAGGGAAATCTTTCATATTATAATGAGATAATGGGCATGGATTTTCAGATGAACCCGGGGTTTATTCTGACAAGTCTGAAGAAATGGCTTCCCAGAATGAATGATCTCCAGAGACAAAATGTAGCAGAGTCTGTCTATGACTCATTAGATTCAATGAGAAAAGCCGGCAAAACGGAGAATATGCTGAAGAATGCATATATCAAGTTTATGTGCTGGCTTTATTATAAATTTGAACGAATTGTGAATCAGCTTGGAGAAAATAATATTCCTAAAATATTATATGAAGGAAATATAAGCAGCTATGAATTGATGCTTATATCAATTCTTTCTAATGCCGGATGCGATGTAGTTTTTCTTCAGTATGAAGGTGACAGTGGATATCTGAAGTCAGATCCGGGATCTGTGCTGTCAGACAGCCTGCAGATGAATGGGTTAGGCGCTTTTCCACAAGGGTATTGTATAAAGAAAGTCAGAGATGAGATTCAAAATGAGATCAATAACGAGCGATTGTATGGGACAAGACCAACGATTACAAACTGTACAAATGCCTGGATAAGTGGAAAAGGACTGGATGATATCCGCGAGAGTATCATGCTGAGGGGAAATGACGATCGCTTTTTTTATAACTGCTTTTGCAGGATAAACGGGGCAGAGGACAAGCTTACCTATGCAAATGAATTATTTAAATTACAGCAGGAATTGAAGAATTCAAAGAGGAATCTCGTTATAGTTAATGAGGAGATTCCGAAGCCGACACCGCAGGAGATCGCAGAGATAAAGAGAGACAATTATGCGAACAAAGATCAGATGATCCTTGGACTTGTGGGGAACATCCAATATACAGGAAATGTGGAACTGCAGAGGATTTTGCATAAAACATTTGTCGATGTTATTCTGGCGGAATCCAGGAGAGAAGGCGAGAATCTTAACCGACTGACAAACCGGGCGGTGTATCTGATCTGCTGGCTGCGAAGATATATGTCGAAGCTGTTTGCAGGGTGGAAACCTTCAGATATTGGATGTTTTATTTATATGGGTGGCTGCCGGGATGATAAGGAAGCTTTGTTTATGAGCTTTCTCGGACGGCTTCCGCTGGATGTTTTGATTCTATGTCCTGATCTGAACGTGAAATGCTGTCTTGAGGATAAGCTGTTATATGAAGTGAACTATACAGAGAGTCTTTTACTGACAAGGTATCCGGAAGAGAACTCGCAGGTAAAGATTGGAACGGTCGCATATCACGCGGAAAGAGAACTTGATACGCTGATGTATCAGGACAGTGGAATATATAGAAATCAACAGTATGTGAAAGCAAATGTCATTAATCTGCAGACCATGTATGAAGAAATAAAGATTCTGTGGGATCAGGAATTAAAGTACAGGCCTAATTTCAGTACTGTTGACGGAGTAGTAAATATGCCGGTTATTTTTTCAAAAATATCCGGGGTTAAAGACGGAAAGGTATCTCAGTATTGGAGTTCGATAAAAGAGCTGATGACAGAAGATACGGTCGTTATTAAAAGTGCTCCGTATATTCAGCCGACAACACCGAATCCAATGAAAGCTTTTTCCGCAGAGTTTTATAAAAACTGGAAACTTCAGCGTAATAAAATAAAGAATCATCCGAAATATCCATATGGGCTTCTACGTGAAGAAATGCAGGAGTTCATGCTTGATAAATTGGAGTTTCTGATTGAGCAGAAACTGATAAAAGGAATCGGGGAAAATGGCACAGAATATACAGTTATCGCCCAGGTTCTGAATTTACCGAAGGACATCATTCGTCTGATCCAGAAGTTTGATTTTACGAAGAAGAATCCGAAATTAATATATATTAATACAGGTGAGACGATGATCTCCCTGGAAGATTCCATTTTGATCGCTTTTTTGAACCTGATAGGATTTGATATTCTGTTTTTTGTTCCGACAGGTTATCAAAGCGTGGAAAAGTATTTTACGGGTAACCTGATGGAAGAGCACCAGATCGGGGAATATAAATACGATATGCAGGTTCCGGATCTGAATAACATTTCGACAAACAGTACCCGCCCCTCATGGCGGAGAAAACTTTTCAGGAGAGGTTAGTAGATTATGGGACTTGATTTCGGTAAATCATCTATGGGAAATCCTGCTCAGGCCGGTAATGGTCTTCAGGAGAAAAATGAGATTGAAGTTGTGGAGAAATATGATATTGTCGCTGACAGGCAGCAGATGAATGCTGAGCTGGTCAATTCAAAAGAAGTGGACGATATTGTCAGCACGATCGAAGTTTACAATATGGATACCATTGTATCTTTTGGTGCGAAAGCAGCAGAGGAGATTTCCAAGGCATCTGATGTGGTCCTCAACAGCATGAATATGTCGCAGCTTAATGAGACAAGCGAGATGCTTAAATCGCTGGCAAAGATCATGGATCAGTTTGACATTAATGAAATTAAGGATAATCCGGGACTTTTCGGAAAGCTTTTCGGAAATTTCAGAAAACAGCTGGATAAGATACTGGCCAAGTATCACACAATGGGCGAAGAAGTTGATAAGATTTATGTTCAGCTTAAAGGATATGAGTCTGAAATCAAACAGTCCAACAAAAAGCTGGATACCATGTTTAAGACCAATGTGGATTATTATCATGAACTGGTGAAATATATCCTTGCAGGAGAACAGGCATGTAAAGAGATTGAAGCCTACATTGCCCAGAGACAGCAGGATATGGAGAATACGGGAGATCAGTCTATTCAGTTTGAACTTACCAGTCTGAATCAGGCACTGATGATGCTGGAACAGAGGACACAGGATCTGAGAACAGCAGAGAATGTGGCAATGCAGTCCATTCCCATGATAAAGACTATGGAGTTCAGCAATTACAATCTGGTGAGAAAAATCAATTCTGCGTTTATCGTTACGCTTCCTGTATTTAAGCAGGCACTTGCGCAGGCAATTCTTCTGAAAAGGCAGAAGATACAGGCAGAATCTATTGCAGAACTGGATAAGAAAACAAATGAGATGCTTCTTAAGAATGCCCAGAATACAGTAGATGTATCGAAGATGACAGCTAAAATGGCATCCGGAAGTTCCATTCAAATTGAGACTCTTGAGAAGACATGGGCAACCATTACAAATGGAATCGAAGAGACAAGAAGGATCCAGGAAGATGCCAGAAAGAAACGCCAGGAGGATCAGGTTCGTCTGGAGGCAATCAAACAGGATTTTAACAAACAATACAATGTGCCACCGGTAAGAAAATAAAAGCACAGAAAAAAGGGAGGATGAATGATATGCCTATTAATTTATCAAAAGGACAGAAGGTAGATTTAACAAAGAAGAATCCGGGACTTAAGAAGATCATGGTAGGACTTGGATGGGATGTAAACGCTTTTGATTCAGGTTCGGATTTTGACCTGGATGCAGCAGCATTTATGCTTGGTGCCAACGGAAAATGCCCTACAGAGAAAGAATTCATTTTCTATGGCAATCTGAAGCATGCCAGTGAATCAGTCATCCACATGGGAGATAACCTTACCGGTGAGGGTGAAGGTGATGATGAGCAGATCATGATCGATCTGTCAAAGGTTCCGGCGAATATTGAGAGAATTGCGTTTACAGTTACCATTTATGATGCAGAAGCAAGACGTCAGAACTTCGGACAGGTTTCAAACTCTTATATCCGTCTGGTAGATGAATCCAATGAGATGGAACTGATCCATTATGATCTTGGGGAGGACTTCTCCATTGAAACAGCAGTAGTTGTAGGAGAACTTTACAGACATAACGGAGAGTGGAAGTTTAATGCCATCGGAAGCGGATTCCAAGGTGGACTTGCAGCACTCTGCGGTCATTATGGTATTGAAGTAGCGTAATGTAAGAGACAGTCGGCTGTTTGGTAAAAATACTAAACAGTTATCAGGTATGGAGCTGTATAGCGAAGCGGATAAGATAATATGGGAGGAAAAATATATGCCAGTTAGTTTAAAAAAAGGACAGAAGGTCAGTCTTACAAAAGGTAACCCGGGACTTAAGAATGTAGTTGTAGGTATCGGATGGGATATCAATGCTTTTGACACAGGCGGAGATTTCGATCTGGATGCAGCAGCGTTCTGTCTGACAGATTCCGGAAGGGTTTCTGATTCGAACGATTTTGTATTCTATGGAAATCTTGTACATCCGTCCGGAGCAGTCCAGCATATGGGAGACAACCTTACAGGTGCTGGAGACGGAGATGATGAGCAGATTAAGATCGATTTGTCAAAGATTCCTGCCAATATCACAAAGATTGCATTTACAGTTACCATCTATGATGCAGAGGCAAGACGCCAGAATTTCGGACAGGTTTCCAATGCCTTTGTGAGAATCTTCAATGAAGTGACAGGAGAAGAAATCCTCAGATATGATCTTGGAGAAGATTTCTCTATTGAAACAGCAGTTGTATTTGGTGAACTGTACAAGAATGGTGACGAATGGAAATTTAATGCCATTGGAAGCGGTTATCAGGGTGGTCTGGCTGCTTTGTGCAACAGTTATGGTGTAGACGTAGAATAGTGCCGGAGGGCAACAGGAGGGACGAAAATGTCAGTAAGCTTACAGAAAGGACAGAAGGTAAATCTGTCAAAGGAGCATGCAGGATTAGCAAAGGTGATCGTGGGACTTGGCTGGGATGAGGCAAAGCCATCCGGCGGTGGTGGATTGTTTGGTGCATTATTTGGTTCTTCATCACATCAGGCAATCGACTGCGACGCTTCTGCAATCATGTTGAAAAATGGTAAATTTACAGATAAAACAGACCTGGTATATTTCGGCAACCTGAAACATAAATCCGGGACAGTCAATCATATGGGAGACAATCTTACAGGAGCAGGCGAGGGAGATGATGAGCAGATCGTTATTGATCTGTCAAGAGTTCCGGCTGAATATGATAAGATTGTCATTGTTGTCAATATCTATCAGGCAGTAAAGAGAAAACAGCATTTTGGAATGATCCAGAATGCATTTATCCGTCTGGTTGATGCCAGAAACAATAAAGAAATGTGCAAATATAATTTAACTGAGAATTATTCAGGTATGACTGCGATGATTTTTGGGGAAATATACAGGTATAACGGTGAATGGAAATTCAACGCCGTAGGAAATGGCACAACAGATCCTGGACTTGGGGAACTCTGCCAGAGATTTGTGTGAAAATAAAAAGAGGAGCTGTTATGGTTCCTCTTTTTATATAAAATCCGGTAACTGTCTGTCCATGATTGAACAGTTGCAAAACCCGAAAGAGGAGGTTAATTATTATGAATGAAATAAACAAAGAGGAGCGAATGCAGGGCCTGTCCGGACAGCAGGTCAGCGAGAGCAAGGCGAAGTACGGCACCAATGAGCTGGCGAAGAAAGAGACTGAATCACTCTGGTCCATGTTTATCGGTGCATTTGATGACATCTGGATCAAGGTATTATGTGCGGCTCTGGCTCTTAAAGTTATCCTGGCTGTGCTGGGAATCTTTGTCCCTGCATTATCCGGCGGAAATGATGTTGTGGAGATCATCAGTATTGTGATCGCAATCGCACTTGCTACCGGTTTCAGTACCCTGTCAGAGTACAGAAATACTTCAAGAAGTGAGGCGCTTCAGGAAGAATACAGCAAGACCTATGCCAAAGTTGTAAGAGACGGAAAGCTGGTCAATATTCTTACCAGTGAAATCGTTAAAGGTGATACGATCCTTATCCAGGCAGGAGATAAGGTTCCGGCAGATGGTCTGTTATTTGAAGGTAAGATCAAAGTATCTCAGGCGGCATTAAACGGTGAATCAAGAGATGAGAACAAAGCAGCAGTAACCAATATGGACGAGGCAGAATCTACGGATTACTCCTCACATGGAAAAGTCTTTATGGGTTCTGTTGTGACTTCAGGCGAAGGTTACATGATCGCAACTGTTATCGGAGACAGTTCTGAATTAGGAAAGATAAACAAAGCTCTGACAGATACCTCCGAGGAAGAAGAGCGAAAAGATACTTCCAGCCTGAAGCTGGAGGGTGTGGCAGCAGGTATCGGTAAACTGGGTGTGTCAGCTGCAGCGATCGCAGGTATCCTTCATGTTGTCCTGACTCTGATCAGGGCAGATCAGGCAATCACTGTTGTTTCCGTTCTCCTTGTAATAGCGGAAGCAGTTATGCTTATGGCTTCTATCGTGATCATGGCAGTTCCGGAGGGACTCCCGATGATGAACAGTCTGGTTCAGTCAATGAATACAGAGTCCATGTATAAAAAGAATATCCTTGTCAGCCACAAGGCGGCATTTTCAGATTCTGCTTACATGAACGTGCTGTTCAGTGATAAAACCGGAACGATCACACAGGGTAACTTGTCACTGGTAGAATTTATTACAGGTAACGGTGAGATTGTTGATTCTATCCAGAGCAGGGAGTTTATAGAAGCTATCACTCTGAATAACCTTGCAAAGATTTCCTCAGAGGGAAAGGCAATCGGAAGTAACAACATGGACAGAGCACTGCTCTCTTATGCCATTGATCATGGTTATAATGATTCTGACAATGATCCGGAGAAGGTAGAAGAGATCAGCGGATTTGATTCTGAGAAGAAATGTGCTACTGTAAAACTGAAAAACGGACTTGTTTACTGGAAGGGTGCTACAGAGAATATCATTGATAAAGTAACACATTATATGCTTCCGGACGGGGAAGAAAGAGAGTTTACAAAGGCAGATAAAGATAAAGTAGAAGAGCAGATGCATGCACAGGCAAAGAGAACCATGAAGCTTCTCTCTGTAGCGAAAATCAGCGATGGAAAGACTGTTCTTATGGCAGTTCTGTGTCTGCGTGATAATGTCAGAACAGATGCGGTTGAGACTGTTCAGATTCTCAATGATGCAGGAATCCAGGTAGTTATGGTTACCGGTGATGCAGAGGAAACTGCAGTAGCCATTGCAAAAGAGGCAGGTATTCTTGCAGATGAGAAGAAGGACGTGGTTCTTACCCATGAAGAAATGGAGAAATTATCAGATGAAGAGCTGAAGAAAGTTCTCCCGAACCTGAGAGTGGTAAGCCGCGCGAAACCGCTTGATAAGAAAAGACTGGTATCTCTTTCACAGCAGATTGATAATGTCTGTGGTATGACCGGTGACGGTGTGAACGATGCTCCCGCATTAAAACAGGCAGACATTGGTTTTGCAATGGGAGATGGTACAGCAGTTGCACAGGAGGCAGGAGATGTTGTTATCCTTAATAACAGTCTGACTTCCATTAAAGACTGTGTGCTTAACAGCAGGACTATGGCGAAATCTGTTGGAAAATTCCTCATTTTCCAGCTTACTGTAAATATCAGTACTCTGTTAATGAATATCATTGCACCGATCCTGGGATGGACAGAGCCGTTTTCCATTGTCCAGATCCTTTGGATTAACCTGATCATGGATACACTGGCTGCCATGGCGTTTGGTGGAGAACCTATTCTTGACAGATATATGAAAGATCAGCCGGCAAAGAGAACAGATAATATTCTGACTCCGTACATCAAGTCAGCGATCGGAGTAAGTGCAATATTTATTACCCTTGGTTCTATCCTGATACTTGAGAATATCGGCGGCATTACCAGTTGGGTAATCCCTGCGGGCTGTGCAGATCCGGAGCTTTATGAGAAAACATTTATGTTTGCGTTCTTCATTTATGCGATTATCTTTAACAGTTTGAATACCAGATCTGAGAAGTTTAATCTGTTTGAGCATATCGGGGAGAATAAGAACTTCGTACTGGTAATGGGAGCAATCTTTGTTCTTCAGACCATTATCATTGAAATCGGCGGAAAAGTATTTAACACAACTCTGCTTGAGCCAAAGGCATTACTGGTATCCATGGTACTTGCAGTACTTATTATACCGGTGGATCTTATCAGAAAAGCAATCATGAGCAGGTAAACAATACGTATGAAATAATAATTATGGGGCTGTCGCAGGTAATAACAGTGCGGCAGCCCCATTCTTGGAGGAAGAGAATGAATGGCATTTTATGCGCGGACATGGACAATACCATAATATATTCGTATAAGCGCAATATCGGTGAAAATAAATTAAATGTTGAGTTATATAATGGAAGAGAAATCTCATTTATTTCTGAAAAAACGCATGATCTGTTGAAAAAAGTAAGTGAGAAGATGACTATCATACCAACATCCACAAGGACGGAAGAACAGTATAAACGTATTGATCTGGATATAGGAAGCGTACCCTATGCCCTTGTCTGTAATGGAGGAGTACTGCTGGTAAATGGTAAGCGTGACAGAGAGTGGTATCTGGAGTCGCTGCGAATGATCCGGAACAGCATACCGGAAATGGAAAAAGCGCAGCAGATTCTTGCCAGGGATTCCAGACGAAAGTTTGAGCTGAGATTTCTAGATGAGCTTTTTATTTTTACAAAATGTGAAAAGCCAGAGGAAGTGGTTGAAGATCTGCAGGCAAAACTGACTACGAAGCTGGTGGACGTATTTCATAATGGAGAGAAGGTATATGTTGTTCCTGTAAATCTGAGTAAGGGAATGGCCGTGAGAAGACTTCGAAAGAGGTTGCAGCCTGCATATATCATAGCAGCCGGAGACAGCGAATTCGATGTTTCCATGGTGGAAGAAAGCGACCTGGGATTAGTTCCGGCCGGATTTAAAAAGATTTACGGTAATGGTAGCGACAGATTCAAAGAGACAGTGATGGAAATGGAGGCAGGAAGACTGTTTTCGGAAACATTACTTGAGAAATGTTTGGTTTTATATTTTAAAGAGCCGGACTGACTGCAATTCTATAAAATATTGCAGTCAGTCCGGTTCTTTGTTATATCAGGCTGTTAATCCATACTGACGCGGATTCCGCTCTGACGTTCAGATGGCTGAATGATAACCGTAACATTATCTCCTCCATGTCACTCAAACTGATAAGACTCTCCGGAAGTCTGGCCGATGAAAGTTTTCCAGTAATTCGTTTATTTCATGTATTTTTCCAGAACCGGAAACTGTACAGGTCCGATGTCCAGAATCCGGCGGTGAAATTCTTTCAGGTCGAAATCATCTCCAAGTCTTTTCTGACAGACTGTTTTCAAGTCAAGGAAATTCAGATATCCCCAATAGTATTTCAGATAGTTACCGGGAGTTTCCACAATATACTGATAGATTTCGGCAGCAGTGGAAGCATTGTTGATGCCAAATGCTTTCAGAAAGACAGCAGTGCGGGCTGCATCCCAGCCCCTGTAATGAATGCCGATATCGATCAGGGAGTAAATACACAGATTCATACTCCGGTTTACCCAGGCAAGCCGGACGGCATTTTTGGCAGAATCCGGATCATTCATAAGGGAGGCGGCATATTCATAGCCGTATGATTCCACGTAGGTTGCCCAGCCTTCCACGTAGCCGGGGGAGGTGACCAGATATCTGATGTCAGAGGGATTGTTTTCAGCAAAAGAAACTGTCTGATAAAGGTGACCGGGAAATCCTTCATGTGCCAGTGTGCCGAAAAGCTCCAGAGAAGAGGTACGTCCGGAATCGTTGATATAGATTACGTTGGGGGTTCGGGGATCCACAGGCGGCGTGAGATAAAAAGCAGGACTTAAAAATTTTTTCATGGAAGGATGAACGGTGCGGAGTTCGTAAGTGGCATCTTTCAGTTCCGGGAAATCTTTTTTCATCAATTCCGGAAGCTTCTCCAGCATCTGAGTTGGTGTCAGTGTAAGTTCACCGGAACATTGATTCAGCCTGTCGATCAGGGAGGGATCCTGTTTCAGCAGAGAAGATATCTCCCGGTAATCGGACAAAAGCTGAGCTGACATCCTTTTCTCGATTTGTCCGACAGGTACATAGGTTCCTGTCTGGCTTTGCAGCAGGTAAAGGTAATATTCACGCCCACCCTCAAAAAATGCCAGGCCCCGGCTGCTTTTGCCTGTACCGCGAAGACTTTCCAGACTGTCTGCCAGTTCCTGATAAGCAGGGATCACTTCGGTTAAAATCAGTTTATGGTGATATGTACAGAGTTTTTTCTGATCCTCGCTGCTAAATGCAGGGTTGGAGAAAGCTTTCAGTTTCTGCGCGAAAATATCATCCATGTAGTTGGAATCAGGATTCGCGACAAAAGAATGACATTGTTTCAGGATACGGTCCAGAGTTGTGTCGCTCATGAAAAGCCCTGACTGGGATTTCTGCTTTTCCAGTTTTATAATACTTTGAAAATATGGTCTGACGGTACTCAGAAGTTTCAGATAATCAGAGATATCTTCTTTTGTCCGGAAAGTATATTCCGCCAGAAGAATGGGAAGCTGTGCCTGCACACCCAGACCTGGTCCCAGCGGCTCATCCAGGGCGCTGTTTTTTCCAAGGGAGGCTCTGGTGTGAAAATAGAGAAGAAGCATATCACAGGTAAGCCGGTTTTCTTCGGAAAGTCTGGAATAGGCAAAGGATTTCAGCTCTTTCTCATATTCCTGACAGAGACTGGTGGTCTTAGCCGGGTCAGAAAGTGCAGTTCCAAGAGTTGCCTCGGGCTTTCTGATACCTTTTTTCTCAGGGTGTGCAAGAGTGTAGTGAAGGGTGAGGGTATTGCTACATACTTCGGACTGGAATAATTTTTCCGTAAAGGTCTGAAAACGGGAGTTTTCAGAAACAAAGTGGTCGGAGAGAACACCCATGCTGATGCCAATGGCAAAGACCAGACACAGGCTGAGGATTCTTTTAGGGATATTTTTATAAATACGCATATCCACCTCGGAATCTGCTTTTTACTATCTTATTGAAGGAAGGCATGAAGTATGCTTTCGGTAACATCATTACTGTTCACACACCATTATCCCGCGAGGTGTTTTGGCATAAATATGCCAAAATCAAATGCTCGTCACACTTTTTTCATTTGACAAAATTGGGATGTTATGTTAACATACACAAATATGTAACAAAACGTAATAAAAATGTAATAATTTTACAGCGATGTATAACAGGAGTTGATTAGTAAAATGAATAATAAAATAAAGACAATTTTGATGGCAGCAATTATGAGCTCTGTGGTTCTGACACAGGGGGTATGTGTAAGCGCAGCACAGTTTGATGATGGCGCATCAGCGTTTTCTGATGGAACAGGAAGTGTAAGTGCTCTGGCAAGTACACTGGCGAAGCAGACAGAGGAACAGACACAGGAGTTTGTTGCGAAAGAAGAGGAAGCAGCTCAGATTCGTGAAGAACGAAGAGTAGAGAAAGCGGAAAAGGCTTCTGAGAAGGCAGAGCAGGAAAAAACAGCCGTGCTGGAGAGTATTCAGCAGACAGTTGAGGATACAAAGAAAAAAATTGCCGAAGAAGCAGAAGCGAAACGTCTGGCAAAGAGACAGGAAGTGGTAAACTTTGCGCTGCAGTTTGAAGGAAATCCTTATGTTTATGGCGGAACAAGTCTTACAAACGATGCAGACTGCTCAGGATTTGTA
>OKRW01002267.1_pt1 | contig 14252 bp, 9 predicted proteins | sample 1601151 | NCBI WGS metagenome assembly OKRW01 (sample SAMEA3541471, study PRJEB24748) | human gut metagenome | biome: human gut; feature: human-associated habitat; material: faeces | place: China | collected 2012 | reverse complement strand
ACAAAGCTAAATACTCTTGTTTGAAGAACAATGGTAGCATCGCGGAGACGCTTACGGAAAAAAACGATAATATTCTGTGTATCAATCAACAATAAAAACAGAAACCGTCCGGGAATAGATGCAAAACAGGTTAAAATAGCTTCATTTTTCATCAAGACAAGCTTTTCTTTTGCCAAAAACGGCTTGAATAGCTGCTTGAGACCCGGGTGTAAGAGCCACGGACATCCGGGTGTGGAAGAGGTGCAGATCCGGGTCTGTGCGAAGCTCTTCCGGGGATGTGGGGATGTTTATCTGCCATGCTGAGGACACTTTTATGCCCTGTTTTTGCATCTTATCCGGCGAAAAGAGCGTTTTTTGTGTCAAATAATCTCGTTTCTGTCGATAGTCATTTTGGCCTATATAAATATAAGCAGCTCATTATCGGCTATATAAATAAACTATTAAATAAAAAGCATGATAGATGCATGATGGTAGAATGATAGTAGAAAACAACTACTATCATGCTTTAACATATTGTGAAACAACAGCTAACAACCAGCCATGATAGTATGATAGTTGGTTTGCAAATTTTTATAGAGAAAGAAGAGATGGTCTTGGATAGCAATTTTTGGTGCGGTTACCCTGAAAACATACAGAATCAATGCTTTTTTTTAACAAAAGCCTCCCCGATATTGCTACCGGAGAGGCTTCATTTTGTGTCTGCCTTTTCTCTTCACAGGGATAATGGCAGATGAACTTTTTTTAATTTTTTACTTTAGTATTAATATTACCGCCTGTTCACCCATCACGGGATAATTAGCTTGAAAGCTGCACGGTAAAATTTAGAATTATTTGATTTATAAAATCTTATTCTTTTTCAGAGCAGAGATACGATTGCTCGTATCCCTACCTGATGATGAATTTTCTATTATTACTTAACGATAGCCTTAACAGCTTCTTCGCCTTCAACAGCTACTACAACTACACCCTGAGGAGCAGCAATTACAGCATTGTCAGAAGTGATAACTGTGTTAGCTACTGTCTGGCCAAGGATGTTAGAAACAACAACCTTCTTACCGGCAGCATTAGCGATTGTTACCTGACCTGCACCAGCGATAACTGTTACTTCTGAAGTTGCGATTTCTTCGTTGTCTGTCGGCTTTTCATCTGTTACCTCAGAGTTGAAGATTTCAGCTTGACGAGCGGCTTCTGCATATGAAACATTCACAATTACAGGAACACCATTCTGGATTTTAATCCAACCGCCTTTACCTGTCGGAGCGATACCACCTTCGAATTCTTCATCCTTGTTATTCCAAGATTCAGATTCGATCAAGAAGTTATTGTTTTCGTCGGTCAACAGACGGAAAGAGAATGCAGCAGGATTATGCTTGTTGCCAGCCAAGTCGATTGTATCAGCAGCAGTCGGTTTCGGAGTCATGATAATCAAGCTATCACCCATATGACGAGCCTGTACGAAAGCAAGTCTCTTATAAGTCTGGTTCCAAGTGTACTTGTCTTTATTAGCCGTATTGTCATACTTCTTAACAGAGTCGATCAAGTTGATCAGGTAACGACCTTCCGTATAACCACGAGTTACTTTAGAGTGATCGCAATCTAACTTACCGCAAACATCACAAATTGTAGTATCTCCTTCCACGATAGATGGACCAACAGCGATCAAATACTGAGGCATCAACGTATTTCTGTTTACATAAGCAGTATCTACATACATAGCTGCATTTACATTGTCACCCTTACCTTCAACGCCTAAGAAACCAGTGCCTTTACCAGCAGAATATTTGCTATTGAAATCTTCATACAGATATTCTTTTTCAGTAGAATTGATGCGGAAGAATTTCATGACATTAGGAGCATCATTTGCATTTTCTTCCAAATCAGCCACATTGAAACGACGATACAGCGGAGATTCGTTGTGAGCGATAGCGAAAGCTGATACACGAACTTCCTGACCATCGTTATCTACGCTATTCTGAGTCAAATCCAATGTATTGTCATCAACAGAGACTTTTCTTGAAGCATAAGCAGAAGATTTAAAATCATGTGTTACTTCTACCCATTCATTATCCAAGTTCAACTCGTAAGTTTTTATTAGATGGTCTTTAACTAATGTTCCGGTATGCTTTTTGTTTTTATCGTAAGTATCGATAAGATTAGCTTGAATCAAAGCATAATAGCAACCTTCAACTTCATTGTTTTCTTTCAAGAAGAATACATCAGCACCACCATCTTCTGTAGTCACATATTTCTTCAAATCAGAATCATAACGCAAATACAGGTTATCTTTATCCAACTTCTGTGCATCACGAACTTTGATTCTATATACATCACGAACCAATTTGGCTACGCCGGTAATTGCAGCCTGAGAACCATAAGAATCCTCCTTAACTACTTTTTCCAACTGGAACCAAGCCTTACCACCCTTTTCATCAACACGTACAATTGAATCCTTTCCTTCCGGAACATTCAAATAAGTATCCATATTCAAACCATGCAGATAGTTGAAAGAGTAAACGCGAGCAGCACATTCTTCATCTGTAAGATGTTTGTATCCTAAATACTTATCTGCTGCAATTTCTGCATCCACCTTTACAAACTGCAATGTATCGATAGAACCGTAGTTATAGAAGAACACAGCATCGCTACCTTCAACCTTGTACAACTGTCCAGCCATATATGAATTCATATCCTGGAATTCACGGTTCGTCACCTTAACGGCAGCAGTGGAAGTATTACCCTGTTTTTCAACGATCCAATGAGTTGCCGGCATGTGTTCGAAACGCTCATTACGCTCTTCCAGTTCCCAAGTAAATGTACCGTTTAACTTAGCAATCTTATAAGCGCCATTCAAATTTTTCTCCCAAGGTTTGTTTGTATTGAGTTTAATCATATAAACACCACTTTCCAAAGTTGTCGGGATATACTTGGATGCAGAAAGATCCGTATAGATACGAGTATTCACTTCAGCTTTTTTACCTAATGTCAACTCACGAACCTTTGTCAATTCTGCTAAACGAACATAACGACCATCACCTCTATCACTGTCATAACTATTCAACTCAGTCCACCAAGAGCCATTAGTGCCTTGAGCATCAGACTTATCATAATAACTATCAACTTTAATTGACATACTGTCGGCTGTTGGATCATAAGTAAATTTAAACATATATGAACCATGTAAACGTTTAGCATCATTGAAGGCTGCATGTGTAAAACTGATCAACTTTCTGTTATTTTCAGTTCCCTTGATATAAGCTGTATCAACAACAATATATCCCTGAGCTTTAGCTTTTCCAACCTCTACGCCTTTGGCTTTCAAATACACATTTGTTCCTCCTTCAATTTCTTCAGCCTGCAATTCTGTTTTCGTAAAGATATTGTCGTAAGTATTTTCAACTACATCCGGATCAAAATTCAGAGAGAACCATCCATTTTTATCAGGGTTAGAACGAAGATTCGTGTTCAAATCTTCAGCAGTCAAAACCACTTCATTAGCTTTGTAAGGTTGAATCTTAAATGCTTGATTCTCCATGTCATCTGTTGTAGCCTTCAACAAAACCAACTCACCACCACCTGCTTTATGGATAAAAGCAACAGAGTCAGAACCGGCCTTGAAATAAGTCATCAAAGGAGCAGCCGTTGTAATTTCATGCGCATTCAAACCATTATACCAATCATTTGAATAGCCAGCATTCAATTTAAGCTGATATCCAGTAGGAAGAGCGTCACCACATTTAACGGCTTTAGAAAGATCAAGGGCGAAAGGAATGCCCGTACTCTTATTGATAAACACAAACTTAGGTGTAGCACCTTGTACACCTTCTTGGACTTCTACTGTCCATAAAGCTTTGTTTACACTTTCCAAGCCAGAAATAGCATTGGCATTAGCAAACTCCAAAGTATAGCCGTTAACCATATCGCCAACAACAGTAATGAAATCAGTTCCATTACCCAACAGATAAGAACTTCCCGACTTGTATTCTCCGGAAGGATTTGTCTGTGCTCCCGCAGATACAGATGCAGCCAACATAACGCTAGCCACCAGAGTAGAAAACTTTTTGTTCATAATCTAATAATTTAATTAATAATACTATATATAATGAAATTCAGTTCTATAAATCCCTCTTTGAGATCATCCTATAAAATGACTAATGAAAACGTACGTTTTTTTAGTCATTTTGGGAGAGGGGCCTATCTTGTTGATATAAAACTAATTATATCCCAATTTTTGCCTATTTTTATCCTCATAAATATACGTACGCGTGTACCTTTCAAGATCATAAGCACACCTAATAATCAATCTATTACGAAATTGCCAAACTTGCAAAAAAGAGTTTTCCCGCAAAAAGACAAAAAAACATCACCTACGAGACAATATACACATCCTCAATATACATACAATTCCTACTTTTCATACCGAGAAAGGAGATCATTCAGCATGCACAACGCAAGAAAACTTCACAGTTGACATTGTGGCAACAAAAAAGCCTCCGATGAAAAAGATCCACCGGAAGCTTCCTATTATATTATTATATAATGTATATACGAATCAGATTCTCGCAAGCGTCGTAACAATAAAGTCCCACGTACGGGCAACAGACGGAATGCTTACACGCTCGTCAGGAGAATGCGGATGCTGCAAGTCCGGACCAATAGAGATCATATCCATATCGGGGTAGGATTCCTGGATGATACCGCATTCCAGACCGGCATGCATAACCTTAGCCTCCGGCTTCTTTCCGTACAAATCCAAATAAGCTTGCTGCATGATTTTCAGGATCGGCGAATCGATATTCGGCTGCCATCCGCCGTAACCATCCGAATATTCCACCTTCGCCCCGGCTAGAGAGAAAATACTTTCCAAACTCGAACAAACAGCTTCCTTGCGGCTCTCGGACGAACTGCGAACCAAAATTTGAATCTCGATCATTTCGTTCGAGGACTTGACGATTGCCAAGTTTGTAGACGATTCGACCGTACCCGGAAAATCGACCAGCATACTGATCACACCGTTCTGGCAACCTTCTATCGCATTGATCAGATCATCCTGAATCTCTTCCGGAATCAGAGTTGCCGGCATATCGGTCATTTCGGCCGTAAAATTAATATTGTGTTCAATGCCCTTATATTCGTAGCGGTACATTTCCTGATAATCGGACACAAGCTCCCAAAGAGCTTCCACATTATCTCCAGGAATTGTTATTACGGCAAAAGCTTCACGCGGGATAGCGTTGCGCAACGAACCGCCGTCGACAGATGACAGACGAGCCCCATAATCGCGTACGGCCTCTTTCAAAAAACGGAACATCAGCTTATTCGCATTCGCACGTCCCAAATGAATATCCACACCGGAGTGACCGCCTTTCAAGCCGGTCAGGCTGATTTTCACGGCAACATCGCCCTCCGGAATATAAGTATCTTCCTTAAATTGCATGGAGACATTCAGATCGGCGCCACCAGCACAACCGACAAACAACTCGCCTTCTTCCTCCGAATCACAGTTCAACAGGATTTCCCCTTTCAGGAAACCCGGCTTCAAACCGACTGCGCCATCCATCCCCACTTCTTCGTTAATGGTAAAAAGGGCTTCCAGAGGACCGTGCGTCAATGTCTTATCCGCCAGGACAGCCATAGCAAAAGCAGCACCCATACCGTTATCAGCACCCAATGTCGTTTCGCGTGCTTTCACCCAATCTCCATCTATATAAGCATCGATCGGATCAGTTAGAAAATCATGTTTTACCGAAGAGTTCTTCTGCGGAACCATATCGAGGTGAGACTGCATGGTCACGGTTTTGTGTCCTTCCATTCCCGGAGAAGCCGGTTTACGAATCAAAACGTTTCCCACTTCGTCCTGCAAAGTTTCCAATCCCAATCCTTTACCAAAAGCTACCATAAAACGGGTTACAGCCTCCATATGTCCGGTCGGACGAGGGATTTGCGTAAGGTCATAGAAATAACCCCAAACTGGCTGCGGAGAAAGATTTTTGATTTCTGCGGACATAAATAAAACTGCGTTTTAATTGACAATTGACAACTTAATCAATGAACAATTGACAATTAGGTTAATAATTAATGTTATATATCGAATGGACAACCGGGCATTTAATTGTCAATTGTCAATTGTCCATTGTCAATTCCTTTGTTTACAAAAGGTAGCGCCACCACACCAAACAGTCCCGTAATTCCGAGCCAGGCAGTTTGCACCGTATGCACCACCAGAGCAAAAGCCGCAGCATCGGTTTCTTTTACTCCGAAGCACATCAAAGTGGCGATCACCATAAAATGCCACGGACCAATTCCCCCCTGCACGGGTACCGCCACAGCGATACTACTCATCGTAAAAGCGATCAGACCGACCGTCACACCCAAATCACGGGTAAAATCGAAAGCATAGAAAGTGATGTAGAAATACAGGAAATATCCTGTCCAGATCAACAGGGTTTGAATAACGAAAAGACCTTTACGCTTCATCAGCCAGATGCTCTTCATTCCATCCCAGACGTTCTGCAACATCGACTTTGCTTTCTTGACCAGCGTAAAGTTACTCATATATGTGAATATAAACCAAATTCCGGCAATAAAAATTACGCCGGCCACATAAATCCATATCGAGTTGAACATGGACTGAAAACCATCCAGCAACGCAGGGTTCTTCGCAAAGAAACTATGGAAAAAATCAAAATTGAAGATAATGATGGACATTGTGATCAGCCCGACCATGATGGTATCGCTCACACGGTCGATCAGCAGCGTCCCCAACAGGCGAGTAAACGGGATCTTGTCATATTTGGTGATCATCCCGCAACGCCAGACTTCACCGACACGTGGTAGCACAAGGTTCACAGCATAATTCCCCAACACAGCATAAATCACATTGCAGGTCTTCACCTTATCACCTAACGAACGAATCAGCAGTCCCCAACGCAATCCCCGGACAATATTGGCTCCCAAGCCAAACAAAAGGGAAAAAAGAATAATCTCATAGCGGACCCCCTTACGAATCACATTCCAGATCTCGCCAATATCCATCTTACTGTACAGATACCAAAGGAGTAAACAACCGAATGCAAGCGGGAGAATTATCTTGAGAAACGTGCGTAGAATTGCTTTAAAATCCATTATACGTAGATGACTTTAAATTATTTGTTGTATTTTTGTACGCCTGCAAAGATAAGCATTATATTTAAATACGAACACATTACACCAAAGAAGTGGATGAGATTAGTTAAGCCAAAAAAAGCATTAGGACAACATTTCCTGAAAGATCTGCAAATAGCTGAGCGTATTGCAGATACATTGTCCGATTACAAGCAGTTACCTGTACTGGAAATTGGCCCTGGGATGGGCGTCCTCACCCAATTCTTACTGGAAAAAGGACACGATCTGACAGTAGTGGAGCTGGATATGGAATCGGTCGATTACCTGGAACAGAACTTTCCCGTCTTGGAAGGCAAGATTTTGGCCGAAGACTTTCTGCGTCTGGATCTCGGCAAGTTGTTTCCGGACCAGTTTTGTGTGATTGGCAATTATCCTTATAATATATCCAGTCAGATATTTTTCAAAGTGCTCGACTACAAGGAACATATTCCCTGCTGTTCGGGTATGATACAGAAAGAGGTGGCCGAACGTCTTGCTGCCGGTCCGGGTAGTAAGACATACGGCATCCTGAGCGTCCTGCTACAGGCCTGGTACGAAGTGGAATATCTGTTTACGGTCAGCGAGAATGTATTCGATCCGCCTCCAAAGGTCAAGAGTGCGGTGATACGGATGGTGCGCAATGACCGAAAATCGTTGGGATGTGACGAGAAGCTTTTCAAGACGGTTGTCAAAACCTCGTTCAACCAACGTCGCAAAACATTGCGCAACTCCATGAAACCTCTGCTGGGTAAGGATTGTCCCGATTATTCGCTCCCGATCTTTAACAAACGACCGGAACAGCTTTCCGTAGAGCAGTTCGTGGAACTGACGCTGATAACGGAGCGAAACTTAAAAGATTTATGATTTCAGATTTATGATTTATGACTTATGGAGCTTGCATTGTTTCACAAATCATAAATCATAAATCATAAATTCTCCAAAGCATGATTGAACTGACGAAAGAATATATAGACCATCTAAAAGACATCATCACGGAGAAGGATGATGCTAAGATTAAGGAGATACTGGACGAACTGTATCCGGCAGACATAGCCGAACTGTACCAGGAGCTTGATTTGCAAGAAGCTATCTACCTCTATCTGCTGATGGATGGTGAAAAGGCAGCGGATGTTCTGATGGAACTGGATGAAGAAGACCGTCACAAGTTGCTGAAAGAACTTCCGAACGAACTGATTGCCAAACGCTTCGTGGACAATATGGAGACCGACGACGCTGTAGACCTGATGCGTGAGTTGGACGAAGATACCCAGGAAGAGATTCTTTCGCACATCGAAGACGTAGAGCAGGCGGGTGACATCGTCGACCTCTTGAAATACGATGAAGACACTGCCGGTGGATTGATGGGTACCGAAATGATCGTGGTGAACGAGAATTGGAGTATGCCCAAATGTATCGACGAGATGCGCAAGCAAGCTGAAGACATGGATGAGATCTATTACGTCTATGTAGTTGACGATGATGAGCGCCTTCGCGGAGTCCTCCCCCTGCAGAAGCTGATCACTAATCCTTCCGTCTCGAAGATCAAGCATGTGATGAAGAAAGACCCGATCTCCGTCCGCGACAGTGACAGTATCGAAGAGGTGACCGAAACGATCGAAAAATATGACCTGGTCGCCCTACCTGTTATCGACAGCATCGGGCGTCTCGTCGGACGTATCACCATCGACGATGTCATGGATGAAGTCCGCGAACAGCACGAACGTGACTACCAGTTGGCATCCGGTATCTCGCAGGATGTGGAAACTTCGGATAATGTCTTCACCCAAACGGCCGCCCGCCTTCCTTGGCTCCTGATCGGTATGATAGGTGGTATCGGGAACTCCCTGATCTTAGGGAATTTCGAAGGGAATTTTGCCGTCAACCCCAAGATGGCGCTGTTTATTCCGTTGATTGGAGGAACAGGCGGAAATGTCGGCATCCAGTCTTCCGCCATCGTGGTACAAGGCCTGGCCAACAACAGTTTGAAGGAAGGTAACATTCTGCCTCAGATCTTGAAAGAGTCTGTCGTTTCACTGATTAACGCCAGCATCATCAGTTTAGTCGTATTTATCTATAATTTCTTTATGTTAGGCGACAGAGGCATCACCGCTTCGGTTTCCTTAAGCTTGTTTGCGGTCGTGATGTTCGCCAGTGTCTTCGGAACACTGGTCCCCATGACTCTCGATAAACTGAAGATCGACCCTGCTTTGGCCACCGGACCGTTTATCACCATCACAAACGATATTATAGGTATGATGATCTACATGTTCATTACGTCTGCACTGGCTGGATAAGCAAAAAACAATCTGTCACACAAAAGTATGTTTCAAAATAAAATCCGCTTTACTAATAAACATTATTTGACCATGGAATTTACAGCTTAACACGGGATGAATATACTTTCATTCCGTGTTAAGCTGTAAATTCCATACCCAAAAGATCGTCATAAATGTTATGACACTCTACATTTCAAATTCCAATCACCAGCCTGTAGGTTGTTTTATATTGGAATTAGCCGTTTCCTCTTGTTGTGGTAATGGCCAAGAGTCATATTTCGGAAACACACAAGCACGGGTTTCTATCAATACGAAAGCCTCATCATTCGGATTCCAAGCTCCATAAATCGGACCACTCATTGTTTCCGTCCCAATTCCCCAACGACGAATATCATCATAACGTTTGTTTTCAAAACAAAGTTCCACACGACGTTCACGACGATACAGTTCGCGCACCTTCTCCTGTGTGTTATAAACAGACTTGTCCATAGCCGGTAATCCTGCACGATGACGGATCATATTGATATAAGTCTCAACATCCGGATTTTGCCAATCCCCCGTTTCAACCAAACATTCTACATAATCTAACAGCACTTCGGCATAGCGATACAGAGGAAAATCTAACGATCCATAGCCTGTAGAACGGTCATTTTCATCAATAAACTTCTTCAACATATACCCAGAACGCGAAGCACCAGTCTTGCCAACATAGTCACTACTTCCAGGATCAAACGGCGTATAGGTATAATTAGAGATAGAAGAGTTATCTCCTGGAAGTATATAAGTAGCAGCCAAACGAGGATCACGTGGTTTATACAACGGATTCTTTTCGTATTGTTGACGTTCGGATGCAGGCAAAGATTGGATCGTCTTACCATCTATTGTTTCATATGTATCCAACAGTGATTTTAAAGGAGCAGCACAACCTTGTCCTCCCAATGGCGTCCCCATATTACGGAACCATATATCGTTTGCACCATCTTTGGTAAAGAAGATACGTTCTTTATTCTGCTCTCCTTTATAGGTAAACAAGTTGCGATAATTAGCTGACAGATCCGAAGGTTCAGATTCCGTATCATAGTACAGTTCAAATGCTCTCGAATCTATTAAGCGCTTTGCTGCCGCTTTTGCCAAATCATATTTCTTGAACTGCAAGTTAATGTCCATCTTCATAGCCAAGACCACTGCCTGGCAGATACGGTCACGGCGTCCTTCGTCCCACAAGAAAGGAAAAGCCTTTTCATCTTGAACATTTAGGATCTCATCAAACTCCCGATTTAAGAAATCAAGGCACTCTTCCACCGTATTACGCCCGATATACACTTCCGTAGGATCTAAAGAATTATCAACAATAGGTATACCATCATTCCGGCCATACCACCGCAACAAATTCAAATGGTACCAAGCCCGCCATGTCCGCGCTTCCACTTTCATACGTGTTCGTTCAGATTCATCCGAAAAATAGGCTGCATCCACGTGTTCCAAGAAACGGCAGCAGCGACGGATTTTCTGATAATAATAACGCCAAGTCCAAAAAGTCGATTCCCAAGAAGAAGGTGAATTATTAGATGTAGGAGGAACCAAAGAACCATTTCCCATCATGACAATACGCTGTTCAAAATTGGACAAAAAATACATATTATCTGTCATACCTTCCATACATACAAAACTTAAATCATCCCCACCATGTCCGGCTTTCGGCCATGAACGGCATTGCCCTAATGCGTTTTCACACTCATTCATCGTCTTCCAAAATTCATCGTCTGTTGTTGCCGTTGGATGGTCTTTTGTCAAAAAATCTTCACATCCAGTAGTTCCAATCAACAATATAGACGAAAGTACAGCTATTTTAAAAAAATTATATTGTTTCATAATCAAACCTTTTTATTATTAGAAATTCAAACTAAGTCCCAAAGAATAAGTTTTCACTAATGGATAAGATCCTCGTTGCCCACGGCTTTCTGGATCAACCAATTTTTCCTTGGCAAACGTAAACGGATTTTGAACATTGGCATAGATCCGGATATTAGAGATTCCTATTTTTTTCAGTCCCATTTGATCGAACAAATAGCCCAACTGAATGTATTTAACACGACAATAGCTGGCATCAAAATGCCAAAAATCAGATGTATGATGGTTACTACCATAAGAAGAGTTAGGAGCCATTCTCGGATAACGTGCAGTCGTGTTTGTCGGAGTCCAATAGTCTTTCTGGACTGCTAAAGGAGTTTGCCCGTCTCCTCCTACGTTCAAACCAAAAGAATAGGGTTCGGAATAATAAGCATCCACTCCTTGCACACCCTGAAATAACACTTCCAGATTCCAGTTTTTATAATCCAACGTAATATTGGCAAAATAATTCAAATTGGGCTGATCATCTCCCCGGATAACACGATCATCTGTCGTAATACGACCATCCCCGTTTTGATCCAAATAATGGATATCTCCCGGTTTTTGCCCGTCAAAAATAACAACGCCATCTTTCGGTTTCAAATTTCCAGAAGCATCCTTCACAAAATCATTTTCTTGCAACAAACCATCTGTCGGATAGACATAATGACTATTCAATGCATATCCTACTTGATGAATGCGATTACCATGATCATAAGGAGCACCAAACAGTTCTTCTATTTTGTTTTTATTTTGTGAAAGACCACCATGTATACTAAACCCAAAATCCTTTGTCAACTGTTTTCCATACGTAAAATCCAATTCCCACCCTCTGTTACGAACTTCACCTGAATTTAACGGTGCTGAAGAAGTACCTCCGATATATGAAGTCGGCGGTGTAATAATCATATCGGTTGTCAATTTATCATAATAATCAAAAGTAATAGATAGATCTTTGAAGAGACGAATATCCGCACCAATGTTCAGCATATGGACAGTTTCCCATGTAATATCCGGATTTCCAAATACAGTCTCATTACCATTGCCCGCATCGATCAACGACTGATACTTATATAACCCAATATTTTCGTTGCCCAACAAACCATAGGAAGCTCTCACTTTAAACTCGGAAATCTGATCCTTCAATGGCTTCATAAAAGCCTCTTCATGTAAGTTCCACCCAGCTCCGACAGAGGGGAAAACCCCAAATTTGTTGCCTTTTCCAAAACGAGAAGAGCCATCCCGACGCACAGTCGCCTCCAACAAATATCGAGAATCAAACGTATAATTGGCCTTTGCAAACAAAGAAACCATGGACCAACGATCCCAATCGCCACTATTGGTTAATTCTTGATTATAACCGGCAATAGTGAACAGGCGATGCTTTCGCTTTTCAAATGTATATTCGGCTGTTCCACCCAAATAGTAATAACTTGAACGATCTTTGGAAGCTCCATAACTCGCTCCCCATGTTTGTAAAAATGCACCAGAATTGTAATCAAAAAAGTTATAGGCTTCTCGCTCATCCCGTTGTGCACTGCTACTGATTCGATATGAATATTGTCCCCGAACTATCAATTTAGGGATAATCTCCCAACGAGGCGCAATATTGATACTAATATTATCTTCCAAATTAGTTCGAATTCCACCACGTTCAATAATCGCTGCAGGATTACGCTGCTCAGGTCTATTCCCATAATAAACAATATCACTGCCTTCTTTCATTGGATAATGGATAACTGTCGTAGGTGGTGTACGATAGATATAGGTAAAAATATCCCCACCATTATCAAATAATGGTTTTTCTCTATTTGTCCGATAAGAATTGAAGTCCATATTCACAGACAAATTATCCAACAAGTTAACAGATGTATTAGCACGAATATTCAATCGATCTGAATTAGTATTTTCAACTAATCCATTATTTTTCAAATAATTCACAGTCAAAGCGAAACGAGCTAAATTACTACCTCCTGAAACAGCAACCGAATGACTTTGCAGCGAACCCGTTTTGAATAACCAATCTGCCCAATCAGTATCCGGATAATTGATCGGATCAGTATGGTTACGAGTTGCTTCTATTGCCTCTTTAGAATAAACTGCATTTCCACCTATATTCAAGTTTGCAGCATTAACCATCTCCATATATCCGGCTCCATCTATAAATTCAGGTAAATACGTTGCTTCCTGCAAGCCAAAATAGCCATTGTAAGAAACATTTACCTTTCCTGGCATACCTCGCTTCGTTTTTACGACAATCACACCATTGGCAGCACGAGCACCATAAATTGCTGCTGCAGCCGCATCTTTCAAAACCGTCACACTTTCAATCGTATTCGGGTCCAATTGATTCATATCCATCGGAATGCCATCAACTAAGACTAAAGGATCATTATTGGTCTCCAATGAAGAAATACCGCGAATCTTAATTGTTGCAGCATAGCACCCGGTAGACCAGAATTTTGTGTCACATTCAATCCCGTAATCCCTCCTTGCAGAGATTGAGAAAGGGATGTAATTGGTTTAGTCGACAGATTTTTACTGATATCTAAAGAAGATACAGACGAAATCGAGTTCAATTTCTTTTCTTCCGAGATCCCCGTCACCACAATTTCATCCAGCTTTTCCGATTCGGCATTCAAAGAAACTGTTAAGTTACTAATTGCACGTGAGACAACATATTCATAATCTTTAAAACCAATATATCGGAAAATTAAAACATCTCCTTTTTGAGCCTTAATGCTAAAATAACCATTTCCATCACTGACTGTACCCAAGGTTGTCCCTTTTACTACAATATTAACTCCAGCCAACGGAAAAGGAGGTTCTATATTTTCAAGAACCTGTCCTTGTATAGTCCAATTTCTATCGTCAGCAATATTGCTGACGATGGGGGTGTGTCGTAATGCACGATGCACCCCCTTCTTTTTTCGTTAGCTATAAAAA
>OKRW01002263.1_pt1 | contig 14283 bp, 10 predicted proteins | sample 1601151 | NCBI WGS metagenome assembly OKRW01 (sample SAMEA3541471, study PRJEB24748) | human gut metagenome | biome: human gut; feature: human-associated habitat; material: faeces | place: China | collected 2012 | reverse complement strand
CCGCTCAGCAGGCCCCGGGCATAGAACCGGGACACGAACTCCAGGTCCTCCTGCCCCACGTCCAGGCCCACCGCCGCCTGATCCACGATCCGGCGGATCACCGGGCCGTAGCCCTGCATCAGATAGCGCTCCAGGTCCCGGCGGTTCACGGAGCGATAGGCGTTCATCACCAGGTGCCGCTTGCTGCGCAGAACATCGGTGATGGTGTGCAGCTCCTGCCGCCAGTCGCCGCCGGCCTCCCGGACGGTCTGGGCCAGGTTGGCGGCCTCCCGTTCAAAGATCCAGCGCATCAGGTCGTATACGTCGTGGAAGTGATAGTAAAACGTCTGGCGGTTCACGCCGCACCGGGCCACAATGTCCTTGACGGTGATTTTTTCCAGGGTTTTGGTTTCCAGCAGCTGGCACAGGGCCTCTGCCAGGTCGTGCTTTGCGTTCATGGGCAGCAGTCCTCCTTTACATGATGCCGGATTTTTCCTTGCTGCGGGCGATCAAGCGGTTCAGCGGCCTGGCCGGGTAGTACAGCAGCATACCCAGCGCCGCAAACAGCACGCACATGCCCGCCATCACAGCCAGATTCGTCCAATATACGTTTTCATACCGTCCGGCGATGGTCTCCCGGAGCATATCCATGCCGTAATGGAACGGCATCAGGACATACAGCTTCTGGAACACCTCCGGCAGCACGTCGATGGGATAGGAGCCGCCGGAACCGGCCACCTGGATGACCATGATGATCACGGACAGGGCCATGCCGATGTTGTCCAGGGCGTACACCAAGGCGAAGTTCATCATGGTGAAGTTCAGGCTGCACACGCAGCAGGCCAGCAGGAACAGCCCCGGGTGCAGGCACTGCATCCCGATATAGTACACGCAGCCAAGCCCCGTTACCAGCGCCTGGACCATGCCCACCAGGAAGAACAGCTGGTATCTTCCGAAGAACCGCTGCCAGGGACGCAGCAGGGGCAGCGGCGGAATGGGGGCGTTCACATGGATCATGGTGGCCGCCAGCAGGGAGCCCACAAACAGGGCCAGCATGATGTAATACGGGGCCATGGCGCTGCCGTAGGTGGTGATTTCATACACGGGCACCGTCTCCATGGCGATGGGGTCGGACAGATACCCGGCCAGCTCCTCGGGGTTGTTTTCCAGCACGTCCAGAAAGCGGCGGAAGCCGTCGCTGGTGACAATGCGCTCCACATCGTCCGACAGCTTCCCCAGGTCCCCCCGCAGGGTGGCCGACAGCTGGATGGCCCCGCCCAGGGTGGTGCCTGTGGAGTGGATGGCGTCCTGATACCGGCCCAGCCTATCCCCCAGGGCCGTCAGCCCGCCGGACACGTTGTCGAACACGTTCTGAACGGCTTGGAGCTTCTCCTGCACGTCCCGGTTCAGCTCCTCCACCCGCTGGTTGACGCTTTCGCTGATGCGCAGAGCCGCCTCCCGCAGGTCCTGGCGGATCTGGTCCAGCTTGGCCTGAACCTCCTGGTTCCAGGACTCCAGCTGGCTGGGGTCCTCCAACTTTTTCAGCAGGTCCCGAAGCTCCCCGATGTGGTAAATGGCGTTGCCCAGCCGCTCCTGGATGGCGGGATAGTTGTCGGCATAGTCCCGCAGCTTCTCCAGCCGCTGCTGCTGCTCCGCCAGCCGCTCATCCAGCCGCTGGGCGGGGCCTGCCAGAAAGCCCGCCACGTCCTCCGCCGTTCCCATGGCGGCGGCCAGGTCGGCGGCGATGACGTCCAGCTGGTTGTCGATGTCCTCCAGCTGCCGGGCAATCTCGGCCTCGGCCTCGTTCAGGCGGCCCACGCCCCGGTTCAGGGCGTCCTGCACGCCGGACAGGTCGCCGCTTTTGACAATGTTGTTCAGGTCGTCAGACACCACCCCGGCACAGGCCAGGATGTTATCCGTCTGGTCCACCAGGGTCTGCATGGCCGACAGGGTGTTCTCCAGGGCCAGCAGGCTCTCCTGGGCGCTGCCCAGCTTGTCAATAATGCCCTGAGACACGTCGTCGGCGTCCAGGCCCAGGGCCTTGCACACGGAGCTGACGGTGGTAACGGCGTCGGTCACGGTTTCCACCACCGTGGCGTTGATCTCGTCCTGCACGGCGGTTTTGGCCTTGTTGGTGATCTTGGGGGCAATGGCGTTCTTCTTCTGGTTCTCATAATACTGGATCTGGGGATGCCGCAGGTCCGTGTCCAGAATGCTGACAAAGTCCCCGGTGAAGTCCGAGGGCACGATCAGGGCAGCGTAGTATTTGCCGGAGCGGACGCCCTCCAGGGCCTCCTCCCGGGAATCCACAAAGTCCCAGCCCATCTGGTGGTTGCTTTTCAGACCGTCCAGCACCATGGAGCCGATGTTCAGCTTCAGGCCCAGCAGCTCATAGCCCTCGTCCTCGCTGGTAACGGCCACCCGGATGTTGGAGGTGGAGTCCGGGCCATAGGGGTCCCAGTTGGAGAAAATGTTGAACCAGGCGTACAGGCACGGGATCAGGCACAGGCCCATGACCACCACCACGGCCACCACACTGGCGGTAAGGCGCTGCCAGTCGGACCGGAAGATTCTCCAGATATTTTTCATTTCCGTTCCTCCTTTGAGCCGTTCCCCTGCTGCTCCATATATTGGAAGATGCGTCCCAGCTCGTGGGACAGCGACTCCAGACCCCGGGCCAGCTGCTGCACGTCCGTCTGAAGCCCGGCCAGCGTCTGATTCAGGTCAGGGGAAACAGGCTGCGGGGCGGACTGAGACACCGGCGGGACAGGGGCGGGATTCTCCGGGACAAAAACAGGCTCGGAAACGGGGGCGGGCTCCGCCGCGGATTCCGTCACGGATTCCGGCTCCGCCGCAGGCGTCTCCGCCTCGGGGGAACCGTAATACCGGTCCCAGGCCTGGTCGTCGAACAGGCGGGCGAAGGCGCCGCCGTCCTCCTGCTGCGCAGCTTCGCCGGGGCGGGGCTGCGGCTCCGGTGCGGCAGGCGCGGCCTCGGCGCCCCGCAGACCCTGGAGCAGCTGGTCCAGATCCTCCTCCGCCTGGGCGGCGGACTGGGCAAAGCTCTCCTGCTCCTCCTGGGGCGGGTCGGGGGGCAGGTCCGGCTCCTGGCCCCGGCCCCGCAGCATGGGCAGCAGCTGGGGCATGGCGCTGGGCAGCGGCGTCAGCTGGTCCAGCTCCACCTCTTTTTTGGTGATCTTCTTGACCTTGTTCTGCATTTCATAGTCGATGTATTCCACGGCGATGAGATACGCCGCGATGCCGAACATGGACACGATCCACAGCAGCAGGAAAATCACCCGGGAGCCTTCCGACAAAAACAGCAGCACCAGGAACACCAGCGGCACCAGCAGCAGGCTCAGCATCCCCTTGCGGATGCGGCGCTGGTTGCCGTTGTGGAACTGAAGGACCTCCTGCAAAAGGGCCTGATACAATTGGCTGTATTTCTTTTCGTCCATGGGAAGTCCTCCTTTCTTACAGCATTTCGGTTTCTTCCAGCTTCTCCTCCATGAAGTGGTTCAGGCCCATGAAGGGCTTGCGCACCCACAGGCCGATGAGCAGGGCAGCCGCGCCGAAAATCAGCAGGCAGCCGATGTTCTTCAGCCAGGTCAGGCCATACAGGCCGCAGATGCACTCCCGCATGGCGTCGATGGCATAGGGGAAGGGGAAGATGTGATAGATCTTCTGATACACGTCCGGCAGCAGCTCGATGGGGAAGGTGCCGCTGGACCCGGCGATCTGGAGCACCATGACCACCACCACGATGGCCTTGCCCACGTCGCCGAAGGAAATCGTCAGGGAATAGATCAGCAGGCTGAACACCAGGGAGGTGATGGCCCCGGTGGCAAACAGCAGGGCAGGTTCCACGCACTGGATCTTCAGCACCAGCAGGTCCCCGGCCACGATGACGGCGGCCTGGATCTGGCTGAGGACAAAGAACAGGAAATACCGGCCGAAAAACAGCTGATAGGGCTTGGGAGCCACCAGGCCCTCCCGCCGGGCGTGGGGCTTGAGGATGGCCACCAGCATGACGCCGCCCACCCAGATGGCCAGCACGGAATAAAAGGGGGCCATGGCGCTGCCGTAGTTATCAATGGGATACACCGGCTCCACGGAGGTCTGCACCATCTGGGAGAAATAGGTGCCGTAATCCTCCGGATTGCCCCCCAGAATGTCCAGCAGGGTATCCAGATAATCGGGGCTGTCGCTGTCCTCCAGGCCGCCTAACAGGGAGCCCAGCTTGTCGATGGCCTGGCCCATGGCGGTGCGCCCCTGGGACATGAGCCCGTCCAGGGTGCCTGCCGCAGCGGAGGCCGCCGCCAGCAGGTCCCGGGTGTCCGCCGCGGTGCCGTGGAAGCCCTGGAGCAGGTCCTCGGACTGATCCAGCACGTTCTTCACGTCGTTGACCACGTCGTCAAACACCGGGGTCAGCAGGGTGTCCGCCAGCTTCTCCAGCTGGGCCGCCAGGGCGATGGTATCCTGCAGCAGGGCGGAGTTTTCCTTCAGCCCGTCGGCCAGGGTGTTCAGCCGGTCCCGCAGCTGATAGCAGCTGTCCGCCAGGCGCTGGGCGGCAGCCGCCGCCTCGGCCCCCACGGGCCCGGCCTCCACCGCCACGGACTTGGCCCAGGCCATGAGCCTGTCGCCCATGTCGTCCATGGTCTGGGCGGCATCCCGGAGGTTCTCCTGAATCTCCGGCAGCTGGGCGTCCACGTCGATGCCGTTGAGGAACTTCTCCGCCGCGTCAAAGGCCTTGTCCAGGGCGGTCTGGGCCTTGTCCAGGGCGGCGTGGACCTTCCGGTTCAGCTGGGCCACGGTGTCGAGAATCTGCTGGCCGTCGGGGCGGTTCTGGTTGATATTCGCCACCAGGTCCGACAGGTCCTGGCGATAGCTGCTGTTGTCCTGGCCTGCGGCCTGGAAGGCGTCGATGGTTTTGGCACAGGAGCGCAGCAGGCTGCGGGTCTGGCCCAACAGGCCCTGGACGGAGCCCACCGGGTCCTCCTGGCTCAGCTGCTGGGACAGGTCGTTGGCCCCCCGGAAGATGGCGTCCACCACCACGTCCAGATAGCTCTTGCTGATGGTGGTTTTCAGGGACGACACCGCCGTGTCGGTGATCTTGGTGGCCACGGCGTTCTTTTTATAGTTTTCGTAATAAGTAATGGTGGGCTTGTCGGTCCACTCCGTCAGCATGTGGTACATGTTATAGGAGAAGTCCTCGTCAATGACCACGGCGGCGTAGTAGTCCCCGGCGTATACCCCCTGCTGTGCCTCCTCCTTGGTGTCCACGATGACCCAGTTGATGCTGGTGCTGCTGCGCAGGTCCTCCACCACCTCCCGGCCCTTGTTGACCTGGACGCCGTCCTCCTCGGTCCAGCCCTTATCCAGGGACGCCACGGCGATGCTGATGTTGCCGGTGTTGCCGTAGGGGTCCCAGTTGGAATAGATGTTCAGCCAGGCGTACAGGCTGGGCAGCACCGCGATGGCCAGGGCCACCGCCAGGGCAAAGAAATGCGTAAACAGCGAACGGGCGTCCGCCTTGATGATGCGCCAGATGTTCCGCATACGTTCCTCCCGCTTCCAAAAACAGATTCCGCGCCGGGGCGCGGCGTTTTGACAGTGTATAGGCTATTATACTATACACTGTCAAAATTTCCACCCTTTTTTGCATTTTTCAAGATTTGTTCATATCTTCCGGCAGGAGCCGGACCATATCCTCCGGCAGCGGGGCTGTTACCGTCAGGCGGCGGCGGGTGACGGGGTGGGTCAGCTCCAGCCGGTGGGAGTGCAGGGCCGGGCGGGAGATCAGGGTTCGGTCCTCGGTGCCGTAGAGCCAGTCCCCCAGCAGGGGGTGGCCGATAGCCGACAGGTGCAGCCGCAGCTGGTGGGTGCGGCCGGTGCCGGGGGTCAGCCGCAGCAGGGCCCGGTCCGGCCCCTGCCACAGGGTCTCATAGTCCGTGTGGGCCGCCAGACCCGGACCCAGCCGCCCCGGCGGCGCAGGGCGGCATAGTGGCCCAGCTCGTGGCACAGAGCCGCCAGCAGCACCGCCCCCAGCACCTCCGGCGACGACAGCCACACAAATACCGCCAACAGCGCCGGGGCCCCCGGCGACACCCGGATCCGGGTCCGCTCAGGGGGCCGCATAGTAATAGATGGGATTCACATACACCCCGTCCTTCATCAGCTCGAAGTGCAGATGGGGCCCGGTGGCGTTGCCGGTGTGGCCCACCTCCGCGATGGGGTCCCCGGGCCGCACCTGCTGGCCGGAGGAGGCGTTGATGCGGCTGCAATGGGCATACAGGGTGACAAAGCCCCCGGGGTGCTGCACCGTCACATAATTGCCCAGCTCCGCGCTGTCCCCCACCGCCGTGACGGTCCCGGCGGCAAAGGCCGTGATCACCGCCCCCTCGTCGGCGGCGATGTCCAGGCCGTAGTGGAACTGCTGTCCGCCGCCGTTGGGGTCCTGTCGATAGCCGAACCGGTCCGTCACCGGTCCGGTCAGCGGGTTGGCATAGGCAAAGCCCAGCACCCGCTGATCAAGGGCCGTCTGCTCCGGCAGGCTCTCCGGGGTATAGACCCCGGAAAAGGCCGCTGCCGTCTGGGCAGGAGACGCCGCCTCCTCCGGTTTTTTCTCGCCGAATACAGCTGTATACGCATCCTCCAGGGTGTCCCGGATGCCGCCCTCCCTGGAAAAAGCCTTTCCCATTGCGGAAAACGCCTCTACAATGTCCGTGTCTTCTCCCATCAGGTTCAGCAATTTATCCTTGTAAGCATTGGCCAGATCCGGCATCAGCAGCTTTACCGCCACCACCAGCACCAGCAGTATCCCGCTAACAGACAGGCGCACCAACCGCCGCCGTTCCCGTTTGCTCATGGGCTTTTCCGATTTTTGCCGCACACGCCCCTCTCGGCTGCGATCTTTTTGATATTCCCTCACAGCACCGCCCCCTTCAGAAAACTATATGCAGCGGGCCTGCCAGATAGTCAATTTTTGAACACAGTCAAATTGCCAAATGTACCCTATACAAATTTAGTGATTCATCCAAAAATAAGCAATCTCAAGGGTTTCGGGCGTTTTTCTCCGTTTCATTTGTTTACTTATGCGAGAAAATGTGGTTAAATAGTACAGGTAAGATCATGCGGATCCAATTCCGCAGCTTGCAAAAATGGAACAGGAAAAGTAATTTGAGGAGGATTTAGTTATGGTACAGTTTGCAGACAGAATGAATCTGCTGAAGGGCTCTGAGATCCGTGAGCTGCTGAAGCTCACCGCACAGCCCGACATTATTTCCTTTGCCGGCGGTATGCCCGCCCCCGAGCTGTTCCCCGTGGAGCAAATGATGGAAGCCTCCATCGCCGTCCTCAAGGAGAATGGCCGCGCCGCCCTGCAGTACTCCACTACCGAGGGTTTCCCGCGCCTGCGTGAGCAGATTGCCGAGCGTATGCTGGCCAAGAACAATATTCACACCGACGCCGACCATATCCTGGTCACCTCCGGTTCTCAGCAGGGCCTGGATTTCTCCGCCCGTGTGTTCCTGAACCCCGGCGACGTGGTGCTGCTGGAGAGCCCCTCCTACCTGGGCGCCGTAAACGCCTTTAAGGCCTGCGAGCCTAAGTTCATCGAGGTCCCCACCGATGACGGCGGCATGATCATGGAAGAGCTGGAGAAGATCCTGGCCACCACTGAAAAGGTGAAGATGATCTACGTCATCCCCGATTTCCAGAATCCCCCCGGCCGCACCTGGGATCTGGAGCGCCGCCACAAGTTCATGGACATCGTGAACAAGTATGAGATCCCCGTGGTGGAGGATAACCCCTACGGCGAGCTGCGCTTCGAGGGTGAGTATATGCCCGCTCTGAAGAGCCTGGACACCAAGGGATTGGTCATCTACTTGGGCACCTTCTCCAAGATCCTGGCCCCCGGCTACCGTCTGGGTTGGGTCTGCGCTGACGATGAGATCCTGGCCAAGTACAACTTCATGGAGCAGGCTGCTTCCCTGCAGGCTTCCACCGTCGGCCAGATGGAGACCTCCAAGTGGATCGATATGTTCGATCTGGATAAGCACGTGGATACCATCCGCGAGTGCTACAAGAAGCGCCGGGCCGTGATGCTGGAGACTCTGGCCAAGGAGCTGCCTGAGCCCTGCACCTTTACCCGTCCCGAGGGCGGTCTGTTCGCCTGGGTGGTCCTGCCTGAGTACATGGACGCCAAGGAGCTGCAGATGAAGTGTTTGGAGAAGAAGGTTGCCTTTGTTCCCGGCGGTTCCTTCTTCCCCAACGGCGGCCACGAGAACACCCTGCGCCTGAACTACTCCTGCATGCCCGAGGAGAAGATCGTTCAGGGCATCACCGCTCTGTGCCAGACCATCCGCGAGAATCTGCACTGATTCAAACTATAAATGGCATAAGGCACCGGCTTGGTTTTCCAGGCCGGTGCCTTTTCCCTTTTTGATGTAAAAGCGGAGGCCCCAAAGGGGTCTCCGCTTTTCGCATGAAATCAAATCTTACCCAGAGCCTTCAGCACCTTCTCCGGGGTCATAGGCCAGCTGCGCAGCCACACGCCGCAAGCATCGTGGATAGCAATGCCGATAGCGGGGGCCGCACCGTTACAGGCAATCTCGGAAATGGACTTGGCACCGTAGGGGCCGAACTTATCGTCCACATCAATGAGGACAGACTTGAAATCCTCCGGAGCCTCGTCGATCATGGGTGCGCCGTAATCGGTAAGATTGGCGTTGATGCACTTGCCGTTTTTATCCAGCTTCATATCCTCATACAGAGAATGTCCGATGGACTTCATCACCGCACCGTACATCTGGCACAGGGCAATCTCCGGATTGATGGGCGTACCGGCATCCTGCAGGGCATAGAACTTCTGCACCTTAATTTCACCAGTCTTCACATTCACCGCCACCTGGGCAAAGTGCGCGCCGTAGGGCACGGAGGATGCGTTGGTAACAAAGCTGCCGTGGGCAACCATTTGGCCGCGTCCCGTGCCGCTGGTGGCGGTATGCACCAGGTCATAGTAAGAGAGTGCAGCGCCGGTATCCTTGGAGTACACCTCGCCGGGGGCCCGGACATCCAGGTTCTCCACCTTCTCCTCCATTTGCAGGGCGGCCTCCTTCAAAATCAGCTCCTTCAGCTTCGTAGTAGCCACCAAAGAAGCGTTGCCGCTGAAGAAGGTGCCGGAGGATGCATAGGCGCCGGTATCAAAGGCACAAGAGTCCGTGTCACCGGAAACCACCGTGATACGGTCCATGGGCAGCTTCAGCACCTCCGCCACGATCTTGGCAGAGATGGTATCCAAGCCCGTGCCCAGGTCGGCGCCGCCGCTGTTGAGGATAACGGTGCCGTCTGTCTCCAGCTTGGCAATAGCCTCGGCGTGATCCAGGCCCGGCAGGCCCGAGCCCTGCATAATCATGGCAAAGCCCTTGCCGATTCTCCAATCGGGGTCGTCGGACACTTCCTTCTTGCCCCAATCGATCATGTCGCAGCCCTGCTTTATGGCCTCGTCCAGTCCGCAGGAGCCCACGGGCACCACAGCGCCCTCGCGGCCCTCACCCAGGCCCTTGAGGATCTCCAGCATATAGCCCTCTTCCACGTGGTTTTTCTCCACCATGGTGCGGTAATCGATGCCCAGCTTGTCGGCAAGCTCCGCCATGGCCATCATGATGCCATAGGTGCCCTTGGGCGTGCCATAGCCCTGGTAGGCACCGGCCGGGGGCGTATTGGTGTAGTACACCTTCAGGTCATAGGCCATGTTGTCCACCTTAAACAGGGGCATGGTTTTGGAGCAGCTGTTCATAGGCACCGTCAGGCAGTGGTTGCCATAGGGGCCGGTATTAGCGCAGACCTCCATGAACAGGGCGGTGATGGTGCCGTCCTTCTTGCCGCCCATCTTCACATGGACCCGCATGGGGTGGCGGGTGGAGTTGGCATAGAACTCCTCGGCCCGAGTGTTGCGGTAATACACGGGCTTCTTGGTAATCCAGGCGGCGTAGCCGGTGAGCTCCTCCACCAGGATGTCCTGCTTAGAGCCATAGCCGCCGCCCACACGTTCCTTGATAACATGGATCTTATTCTCGGGAATACCGCAGACCCAGCTGACGATGCGGCGCACATGGTATGGCACCTGGGTAGCACAGTTCAGCACCAATCGGCCGCCCTCCACGTGGGCATAGCACACATGGGGCTCCAGTGGTGTGTGCTGAATTTGGCTGGTCTGGTAGGTCCGCTCCACAATGGCATCCGCCTCGGCAAAGCCCTTCTCCATGTCGCCGATACCACCCTTATTGGACGCAGCGATGTTCTTATGAATGTCAGCGTGCAGGGGGAACTGATAGACCACCTTTCCCTCCCGAGGATCGCCCTGGAGCTTGTTGTACGCCTCCAGGGCATCGGGGGCACCGGCATTATATTGCACAGGGCCGTTGTGAACCAGGGGCGCCCCCGGGGCCATAGCCTCCTCCACAGTGAACACCGCCTCCGTGGGCTCGTACTCCACCTTAATAAGTGCGGCAGCCTTGTCGGCAATTTCCGCTGTACGGGCCACGATACCCGCCACACGGTCGCCCACATGGCGGACCTTCCGGTTAAACAGGCGGCGGTCATGGGGGGACGGCTCGGGGGTACCCTGTCCGGCCTGCATATAGTACACATCCGGGCAGTTTTCCGCCGTGATGATGGCGGCCACGCCGTCCAGCTTCTCCGCCTCACTGGTATCGATAGACTTAATATAGGCGCTGGCAAAGGGGCTGCGCAGCACATGGAGGCACCAGGCATTGGCCGGAACCTTGTCCTCTACGAATACGGGCTCACCGGAAACCAGAGCCGCGCCGTCGATTTTCCCGGCAGGCTTACCGATGATGTCCAGCTGAGGGCGGAAGGAGGGGGCGATCTTCGTCTTGAACTCGCCCTCGTCCCGCAGCTCGCAGGCCAGCTTCACAGCCAAATAGTAGTGCTCATAGCCCGCATCGCGGATGAAAATACCGGTCAGCACATTCTTGATTTGTTCCCGGGTGGGGTTGGGCTGCTTTTCCAGCAGCCAGGTGAGAATCAGTGCCGCCGCCGGCGCGTTATAGGCGCTCTGTACGATGCCCGCAGCCACCATGGCCTTTTGCACATAGTTCAGCTCGCCCTTTTCCAGCAGGGACTCGGCCGTTTTAATGTCGGCGCCCTCCGCCTGATAGAGCAGGATAAAATTGGAGTACTTCAGTTGGCCGTTAAAAATAATGGTATCGGATCCGGCAAAGCCTTCGGCATCGTCGCTGTCACGGACGGAGTAGCACCCGGTGTGGTACAGCACATCCCGCAGGCGGTCTGTGGGCTCGCCGCGCAGAATAATATTCTCACCGTTGAGTCTGCATTTCACTTCCATTTGCTTTACCTCCCCAGTGTAAATACGGTCTTTGCCAGGTACTTCTTATAGGCAGCACTGCCGGAAATATCGTCAGTGAATTCCATGGAGTCCGCCAGATCCGGCGTGGTGCCATAGGCAAAGTCACTGCCGGAGACGCTGAGAGCGTAGATGTCCCCGGACACCGCCGCCGTCACAGCTGCGTGGCTGGAGGCGGTGTTGGTGAAGCGCTTGACCCAGCCGGTACGATCCGCATCCAGTACCACATACTCAATAAGGCGCATGCACTTGCCCTGCAGATACTCGCCGATGGGCTTCATCTCCTCGCCGTGGGGCGTCATGGACTTGAGCTTCGCATCCGCTGCCGTCAGGGCTGCGGCCAGGTAGCTGTCCTGGCGGCGCAGGCCGATGTTGCCGCCCACGGTGGCGCTGTTGCGCTTGGTAAAGGACGCACAGAAATGGGCAGCTTCCTTGATAAACTCCGGCACCAGGTCGCTCTCTATGACCTGATTAAAGGTGCAGCGGGCGCCGATATAGAGCTTGCCGTCCTGCACGAAAATATCGTCCAGCCCCAGGGCGCTAATATCAATAAGATCCTTCCCCGGGGCACTGCCGTTCAGGCGCAGGTCATCGGTGCCGCCGGCTAAATACACGGCGGTGTCGGCATTCTGCTTGCGCAGGGTCACAGCCTCCAGCGGGGTTGTGGGATGATAAATCATGTTCATTCCTCCTGCTTATTCTACCCGGCCTTCCGGGTGACCGGCCACCAGGGCGTCAATGAAATACTCCAGCATACGCCGGGTGGCATTGCGGCGGTATTCGGGCATCGCGTGGGGCGCGATGACATCGCTGCACCAGGCATCCAGGAATGCGCCCTTTAGCTCCGGCAGCTCCTCAACCTTGTGGCCGATGAGCAGACTCTCCACCCCACGGCTGCGCTCCACCTTAGGGCCGGCGGCGCCGGAGGAGGCCCGGAAATCCGCCACTACGCCGTTTTGGATGTTGGCGGCGGCGGAAAGGGTCAGCTTAGAAATGGCGTTGGAGCGGCGCATGCCGATTTTGCGAAAGAAAATATGCGTAAACTCCTGGGGCGGAATGACCACCTTGGTAATGAGCTCATCGTCACGGATGGCGGTGACCTTGGTCTTGATGATGAAATCATCCACCTTCATCCGCCGCTGGCCGTCCACGCTCTGGAGCACCACCTCCGCGTCCAGCAGGATCAGCGGCTGGGGCATATCACCCTTAGGGGAGGCGTTGCCGATGTTGCCGCCGATGGTAGCGCTGTTTCGCAGGGCAATAGCGCCCATGCGAGAAGCGGCATCCTTCAGCAGCGGATGGGTTACAGGTGAGGTATGAATTTCCCAGGAGGTAGACAGGGCGCCGATCTCCACGGTGCCGTCGTCCAACCGGCGGATACCCTTCAGCTCCGGCAGGTTAGAGATAATCAGGATCGGCTTCTTAAAGCCCGGCACGATACCCGCGCCGCGGCTGTTGGCCACCATCAGGTCGGAGCCGCCCGCCAGGGGCTGGGCCCCGGTCTCCTTGCGAATCTGCAGGGCTTCAGCCAGGGTTTGCGGCATATAGCATTTTACTTCTTCCATAATGCAGCTCCTTTCTTGGCGGCCAGATGGATAGACTCCACGATCAGGTCATAGCCGGTGCAGCGGCAGAGATTGCCGCTGATGCCCAAGCGGATTTCATCCTCTGTGGGGTCAGGGTTCTCGTTGAGCAGCACATAGGTGGCCATCACCATGCCCGGGATGCAGAAGCCGCACTGCACAGCGCCGCCCTCGGCATATGCCTCGATGATGCACTTGCCCTTCTCGGTGTCGCGAATCCCCTCAATAGTCAGCAGCTCTGCCCCCTGGATAGAGCCCACAGGGATGATACAGGGGGTCACCAGCTTGCCGTTTTTAATGATGGAGCAGGCGCCGCACTCGCCCTCGCCGCAGCCCTCCTTGCTGCCGGTGAGACCGTAGTCCTCCCGCAGCACATCCAGCAGCCGCCGCAGGGGGTTACCGGTGTAGACCATGGGCTTGCCATTCAGCGTAAATCGAACATCGTTATACATTCTTCAGCGCCTCCTCAATATCTTCAGCGGGGATAGGAATGGAAGTAAATTTACAGTTCAGAGCCCGCTCCACCGCGTCCACATAGGCCGCTGAGGCGCCGTTGAACACCAGCTCGCCCATGCCCTTGGCGCCATAGGGGCCCCAGGGATAGGGATTTTCCTGGATGTGACAGAACTGCTTGGGGAAGTCCATGGACGTAGGAATGACATAGTCGGACATGCTCTTCTGCTTGAAGTAGCCCTTCTTATTCTCCAGCTTTTCCATAGAGCCATAGCCCAGAGACTGCAGGACACCGCCGTTGACCTGGCCGTGAACGATAAGCTCGTCAATGGCCTTGCCGATCTCATGGGAGGACCACACGCCCAGGGTCTTGACCTCGTTGGTGAGTTTATCCACCTCCACCTCCACGATCACCGCGCCCCAGCCGTAGCCCAAGTATGCGTCACCCCGGAAGGTGGCCTGGTCCCAGGGGTAACCCTCGGGATGCTCATACTCCACCTCGGTGGAGAAATCGCCCTCGTTCCAGCGCTCCTTCATCTCCAGTGCGGCCCGCTCCACCAGACGGCCAACGACCATCGTAGACCGAGAAGCGGCGGTGGGGCCGGAGTCCACCACCTTGGAGGTATCGGGATTCTTATACTCAATATTATCCATGGAAATTCCCAGGGTGGCGGCGCATATCTTGCGCAGAGTGGTGCGGAAACCCTGACCCATCTCCGTGGAGCCCACAAAAATCTCCACCTTATCGCCGGTCTTGGTCAGCCGGGCGTGGCCCTTGATAATGGCCTGCTCGCCGTTGCCGGTGAAGCCGTGCTTCTTGCAGGAGAGCACGGCAGTGATACTGAGCAGCAGGCCCAGGATGATGCCGGGCATAAAGCCGCC
>OKRW01002260.1_pt1 | contig 14295 bp, 10 predicted proteins | sample 1601151 | NCBI WGS metagenome assembly OKRW01 (sample SAMEA3541471, study PRJEB24748) | human gut metagenome | biome: human gut; feature: human-associated habitat; material: faeces | place: China | collected 2012 | reverse complement strand
CCACCCGGTTTTACCTATTTTATAGCCGTTTTTACATAAAATAATCGAGTGATTTATAGGGATGGAAATTGGGTGTTTATTGTTTGTGTTATTTATAATACGCTAATCTACAGATGTGTATAAGCGTAATTCCTGTTTCCCATCTAAATTGCCAGTGATAGGGTAGTGATACCGTAGTGATAGAGAAAACGGGCATATATCACTAACGAAACAGGTTGAATATCAATCGATAAAAAAGGAATCAGTGATACAGTGACAGAGGAACACCGTTTTGACATACTTCAATAAACAATTATTTGTAAAATGGTTTCAATATATTCCCTGCCGAGCCATACGCTCCACATTCGGTGTCCTATACCAGTCGTTCAACGCACTGCGAACCAGATTACCTCACCTTATCCGTCAAAAAAAGGCAAAAAGGTATCCATTACTCCCATATCATCCACCAAGAATAACACAATATTAGGAAATTCTTGTGCCAGAAGCAACCGACTCGAAAGAAGTAACCGATCATCAAAAACTCTCCTTCCGGACCATTTTTCCAGATTTCCATTCCGTAAGGAGAAAAGTAACTTTTAGGATGTCCGATATGATTCCCAGCTATATTAATATCCATCCGTTCTGCAATGGATTTTCTGTCACATGCCATTTTCCTATATGGCAAGTCTGGTAGCCTGTTTTTTTCAATACTTCCGGAAGAAGCCGGACACCCGGCTCCAGAGCTGTCCGGTTGGGATATCTCCAAAGCATTAAGCGAGATACGCAACCACTTGGTTCGCCTCGATATTCTTGCCATACTGATCTGTCTGATCGACAGTTCGTCCGGCCATTAGTTTTTGACATTTTGCGCAAGTCCCGCCAGTTTCCCTATCGGGCACCATCTGCGAGGCTCCGTTTTTAACCGAAAAAGGCCTTTGTTGGAACAAATTTATTTTCTTCAACAGATTTAAGGGAAATTCGGTTAGTAAGCACTATCTTTGCACTTTGTAAGCGAGGGGTATCCTTATATTATCCCCCGTATGAACGGAATACCATTAATAAATCGACGATATGATTCTATTCTTTCAATCTCCAACAAAGACGGTGTTAGCTGTGGAGGCTGCACACGCTTTCTCTCCTGAAGATGTAGAAAAATTAGTTTGGGCTTTTAGCGAGGCAAAACCTCTCCAGGCTGAAACATTGGAAGGCTGGTATGTTGGTCCACGCCGGGAAATGATTACCCCGTGGAGTACGAATGCCGTGGAAATCACCCAGAACATGGGACTCACCGGTATATCACGCATCGAGGAATACTTCCCCGTTTCTTCCGGCGAAGCAGAACATGACCCGATGTTACAGCGTATCTATGACGGTCTGAACCAGGACATCTTCACGATCAGTAAACAACCGGACCCAATTGTTTACATCGAGGATATCGAAGCCTACAACAAACAGGAAGGACTGGCATTGAGCGATGAAGAAGTAGCTTACCTCAACGAAGTAAGCCAAAAGCTGGAACGCCGGCTGACAGACAGCGAAGTGTACGGTTTTGCACAGGTGAACTCGGAACACTGCCGTCACAAAATCTTCGGCGGAACATTTATTATCGACGGAGAAGAGAAAGAAAGTTCTCTCTTTAACCTGATTAAGAAAACATCGGCGGAAAACCCGAACAAATTGGTTTCCGCCTATAAAGATAATGTGGCATTCAACGAAGGTCCGATGATCGAACAATTTGCTCCGGCAAGCGGCGACAAACCGGATTTCTACGAAGTGAAAGAAATCAAATCGGTTATCTCACTGAAAGCTGAAACCCACAACTTCCCGACAACAGTCGAACCGTTCAACGGTGCGGCTACCGGATCGGGTGGTGAAATCCGTGACCGTCTGGGTGGTGGAAAATCATCCCTGCCGATTGCCGGAACAGCCGTTTATATGACATCTTATCCGCGTACGGAAGGTGCACGCGAATGGGAAAAGATCCTCGACCCGCGCCCTTGGTTGTACCAGACTCCGGAACAAATCCTGATCAAGGCCTCCAACGGTGCATCCGATTTCGGTAACAAGTTCGGACAGCCGCTGATCTGCGGTTCGGTCCTGACATTCGAACACGAAGAGAACAAGAAGAAATATGCTTACGACAAAGTGATCATGTTAGCCGGCGGTGTCGGTTATGCTAATATGCGCGACGCGTTAAAGGGCGATCCCGCACCGGGCGAAAAAGTTGTCCTGTTAGGTGGCGACAACTACCGCATCGGTATGGGCGGAGGCGCTGTCTCTTCCGTAAACACGGGCCAATATACCAGCGGTATCGAGTTGAACGCCGTACAGCGCGCCAACCCGGAAATGCAGAAACGCGTTTCCAACGTGATCCGTGCGATTGCCGAATCGGACAACAACCCGGTAATCTCCATCCATGACCACGGCGCAGGAGGTCATTTGAACTGTCTCTCCGAATTGGTGGAAGCAACCGGCGGACATATCGACATGAGCCAGTTGCCTGTCGGTGACCCGACACTTTCCGCAAAAGAAATCGTAGGTAACGAAAGCCAGGAACGTATGGGTTTGCTGATGAAGGAAGAAGATGTTGCCCGTGTACAGCGCATTGCCGACCGCGAACGTTCTCCGATGTATGTGGTAGGTGAAACGACCAACGACATGAAGTTCGTCTTCGAACAGGCCGACGGCGTGAAACCAATCGACATCAAACTGGAATATATGTTCGGTAAACCGCCAAGAACGATCATGAAGGATCATACGGTCGAAGAAACATACGCTCCAGCCGTTTATAAAGAATCCGAACTGCATCACTATCTGGAAAATGTACTTCAGTTGGAAGCTGTTGCATGTAAAGACTGGCTGACCAACAAGGTGGACCGTTCGGTGACAGGTAAGGTTGCACGCCAGCAGTGCCAAGGCGAATTGCAGCTGCCGCTGAGCGACTTGGGTGCTGTAGCACTGGATTACCGTGGAAAAGCGGGTATCGCCACATCTATCGGGCATGCTCCGCAGGTAGCGATGATCGACCCGGCTGCCGGTTCTGTCATGGCGATTGCCGAATCATTGACAAATATCGTTTTCGCTCCACTGTCCGACAAGCTATCAGGTGTATCTTTGAGTGCCAACTGGATGTGGCCATGCCGTAACGAAGGCGAGGATGCCCGCCTGTACAAAGCGGTCCAGGCTGCTTCGGACTTCGCTTGTGCACTGGGCATCAATATCCCGACCGGTAAAGACTCTCTGTCCATGACACAGAAATATGGCGACGACAAAGTGATTGCTCCGGGTACGGTGATTATTTCTGCCGGTGCAGAAGTCAGCGACATTCGCAAGATCGTATCTCCGGTATTGGCCCACGAAAAGAATTCTTACATATATTATATTGACTTCTCGTTCGACACGATGAAGTTGGGCGGTTCCGCTCTTGCACAGGTTCTGAACAAATTGGGCAACGAAGTCCCGACGATAAAAGACAGCGAATATTTTGCCGACGCATTCAACGCCGTACAAGATGCCATCCAAAAAGGGTTGGTTCTCGCCGGACACGACATTTCTGCCGGTGGTATGATCACGGCATTGCTCGAAATGTGTTTTGCCAATGTGGAAGGCGGTCTGGAAGTGAACCTCGACAAATTGTCGGAACAGGACATAGTCAAGATTCTGTTCGCCGAAAATCCGGGTATCTTGGTCCAGGTGAAAGACAAGAAAGCTTTCGAAAAGTTGATGGAAGATGCAGGAGTAGGTTTTGCCATTATCGCCAAGCCGACTTCCGAACGCCACATTCTGGTTTCCAAAGAAGGCGTCCAATACCATTTCGGCATCGACTACATGCGCGACGTATGGTACGAATCATCTTATAAACTGGATATCAAGCAGAGTGGTAGCGTATGTGCAGGCAACCGTTTCGAGAACTACAAGATGCAGCCACTGGAATTCAAGTATCCGAAGAGCTTTACCGGCAAGCTGTCTTCTTACGGCCTGACTGCCGATCGCAAAGGAAAGAGCGGAATCCGTGCCGCCGTAATCCGTGAAAAGGGTTGCCAGTGCGAACGTGAAACGTCTTATGCACTGTATCTGGCAGGTTTCGATGTGAAAGATGTTCACATGACCGATTTGGCTTCCGGACGCGAAACATTGGAAGACGTAAACATGATTGTATTCTGCGGCGGTTTCTCCAACTCCGACGTTTTAGGCTCTGCCAAAGGATGGGCCGGAGGTTTCTTATTCAACGAGAAAGCCAAGAAGGCGCTGGATAACTTCTATGCACGTCCCGACACCTTGAGTCTGGGTATCTGCAACGGTTGCCAGCTGATGGCCGAGTTAGGGGTTGTTTATCCGGAACATGAGAAGAAACATAAGATGTTGCACAATGATTCGCACAAGTTCGAATCGAACTTCATCTCGGTCGAGATCCCGAAAAACCATTCTGTCATGTTCGGTTCCTTAAGCGGTTCCAAATTAGGAATCTGGGTGGCTCACGGCGAAGGCAAGTTCTCTTTCCCGTATGAAGAAAAAGAATATCATATCGCACTTAAATACAACTATGAAGGCTATCCCGCCAACCCGAACGGTTCGCCCTGGTCGGTTGCCGGTGTCTGCTCTCACGACGGACGCCATCTGGCAATGATGCCTCACTTGGAACGTGCGATGTTCCCATGGCAATGCGGTTACTATCCTGAAGACCGACGCAACAGTGACGAAGTCACTCCATGGATCGAAGGTTTCGTGAACGCACGGAAGTGGATAGAAGAGCATAAGAAATAAGCGCTTATCGGATCATCATCCGACAGGCATTCATTAGAAAAGGGACAGGCATCGAATGGAGTTCGAATACCTGTCTCTTTTTATTTTCAGGCCGGGGCAACAATTAAGTTCCTTTCCTATACCTTTCTCCCGGATTAATCCCTATCTTCGCAAAAGAATATAAACCTTTACTGAAATTTACGAGAAATGGAAGAATTGCAAGTTATCCAGAACAAGATTTATGAGATCAGAGGTACGAAAGTCATGTTAGATCGTGATTTAGCAGAAATGTATGGAGTTCAGACCAAAGCGCTAAATCAAGCAGTCAAACGAAATTTCACCCGTTTCCCTGAAGACTTTATGTTTCAACTAACCAACCAAGAAACCCCAAATTGGAAGTCACAGATTGTGACCTCCAATACTATTAAGATGGGAATTCGAAGGAATCCGTTCGCTTTTACGGAACATGGCGTCATCATGCTCGCAAGCGTATTAAGAAGCGAGATTGCCGAACTGCAAAGTAAAAAAGCCTTCAACGATAAACTACGGCCAAGGATTGGCTTTGTGAAATAGAATCTCTATCTTCGCGACCTAAACAATAAACAAGTACACTGATTCATGAAAAAGTTGCTATTTATCTTCTTTACAGCAGGTCTTATACAGGGATTTAGCTCTTGTTCCCACAAAGACACTCCAGATAATGCACTGGCATTGATCCCACAGCCCCAAGAAATGAAAGTCGGGACGGATCATTTCAAACTGACTCGCCGGGCAGCTATCACACTCGACACATCCAATCCTCAGTTAATAGGGATAGCTCGGTACTTCAACAATAAAGTTGCCCCCGCAACAGGTTTTGAAATTCCGGTTGAAAAGCACGGCAACATTGAATTTAAGCTGACCGACAATACCGCTTTCGGTGCAGAAGGATATCGCTTGCAGGTAAAACATGGCGATATCATCATCACCGCCCATCAACCGGCCGGGATCTTCTACGGGATACAGACTTTATTGCAGATGCTTCCCCCCGAAATAAAAAACAGCCAGAAACAAAAAGGCATCGACTGGACGGTTCCCTGTACCGACATCACCGACAAACCCCAGTTTGCCTGGCGCGGACTTATGCTTGACGTCAGCCGCCACTGGTTCACTAAAGAGGAAATAAAGAAATACATCGACGAACTGGCAGAATACAAAATGAATGTATTCCATTGGCATTTGACCGACGATCAAGGATGGCGTCTGGAAATAAAATCCCTGCCACGCCTGACAGAGGTTGGCGCCTGGCGCGCTCCGCGCGTCGGGCAATGGTGGCAACGCGCACCACAGCAACCTGGAGAAGAAACGACCTACGGAGGCTTCTACACACAGGAAGATGTGAAGGAAGTATTGGCATACGCTGCAGAACGCTACGTACGCGTCATTCCTGAAATAGACGTGCCGGGACATAGCCTGGCAGCACTCGTCGCCTATCCTGATCTGGCGTGTATGAAAGCACCATCGGCTGTCGGGGTCGGCAACAAGTTTTACGGCGAAGACGAAAACACACTTTGTGTCGGCAAAGATGCCACTTTCGAGTTTATGGACAAGGTCTTGACAGAAGTTGCCGCCTTGTTTCCGGATGAATACATCCATATCGGAGGAGACGAATGTTTCAAAGGTTTTTGGCACAAATGTCCGCGTTGCCAAGCTCGCATGAAAGCGGAAAACCTGAAGAACGAAAACGAACTACAGAGTTACTTTATCCACCGTATGGAAAGCATCTTGAAAGAAAAAGGGAAAAAGCTGATCGGCTGGGACGAGATTATCGACGGCGGGCTGGCTCCCGATGCTACCGTTATGAGCTGGCGCGGGATGGAGGGCGGAATCAAATCAGCAAAAGCCGGTCATCATGTGATCATGACACCGACCGAACATTGCTACATCGACCTCTGGCAAGGAGAACCATCTGTCGAACCGGACACCTACTCCATGTGCCGCCTGAAAGATTCCTACAGTTTCAACCCAGTTCCCGACAGTGTGCCGGCCGAAATGATACTAGGAGGACAAGGCAATCTCTGGGCTGAATCCGTCCCCACTTTCCGTCATGCCGAATATATGACCTGGCCACGTGGATGGGCACTTGCCGAAGTCCTTTGGACCGGACCTTCCAAGACGGATTGGGACCGGTTCTGGCCACGTGTCGAACGACATTTCGTTCGTGCGGACCAGGCACAGATCAACTATGCACGCAGCATGTACAATGCCATCGTCACTCCTTACTATACTGAAGATGGTGTTTTGGAGATCAAACTGGATAGCGAACCGGGCAATCTTGACATCTACTATACATTCGACAATACGGACCCCGACAACTTCACTCCGAAATATGAAGCTCCGCTCCGAATACCAAAGAATGCGACTTGGTTACGTATTGTCACTTATCGGGACAACAAGCCGATTGGCAAAGTTATAACATTGACAATCAAAGAACTTGAAAAGCGGGCGGATAACACTCGCCATGTCGTCGGCAACTTGTAACATAAATGTAACATATATGTCGTAAATGCGAAACAGTATTCTCGTTCCTTTGTAAATAAAATCATAGAGTCCAAAAAGTTAGGAATGAAATCAGGAAAGATTATTGCGCTTGGCCTGTTGGCGCTGCTTCCAATTGCGATGAAGGCACAGGAAACTCAGGAAATAGAAAAGCTGAATGCTCGTATCGATTCACTTTCGCAGGAGACGACAACCCTGGATAAAATCGTCCGTAAACTCAGCAAATTCAAAGTATCCGCTTATATCCAAGGACAATTCCAATACGGTCAGGAAGATGCCACCCTGAAAGTCGGTGACAAGAACGAACATGAAGACAAAGGTTTCAACCGTTTCGGCATCCGCCGCGGACGGTTGAAATTCGAATATAATGACGGTATCGGAACCGGTGCTGTACAGATCGAAGCCAACGACAAGGGTGTCAGTTTCCGTGACCTTTACATCGGTATAAAAGATCCCTGGACAAAACGCTGCCAACTGATGGCGGGTGTTTTCAATCGCCCTTTCGGTCACGAAATCGGCTATTCGACTAGCGGATTAGAATCTCCCGAACGTGCCACCATCATCCAATACTTCTTCCCCGACGAACGCGATTTAGGCGCCATGCTGACACTCCGGGCTAAAGAGACAAGCCCGATCGGTTTTCTCCGTCTCGATGCCGGACTGTTCGCCGGTAACAGCATCAATCGGGAAACAGACAGCCGCAAAGACTTCATCGGCCGCTTGGGAGCCGAAAAGAAAATCGGCAACTGGGGAAAATGGGGAGCAGGCGTCTCCTACTACAACGGCGGAGTTTACAACCCGACGACAACCGCCTACGAACTCCAGGATAAAAAATTCATCGCAGTCGACAAAGGAGAAACCGGTACATACATGAAACGTGAGTACATCGGCTTGGACGCTCAGTTCTCATTCAAAAACAGTTGGGGAACGACAAGCTTGCGCGGTGAAGGACTGTTAGGTACACAACCGGGTATCGCCGGCAGCAGCAAAAGCCCCAACACAGGGACACGCCCGGCCAATGAACCGGAGAACTCCCTGTTCAAGCGTCCTTTCATCGGCTACTTTTTCTATTTGGTGCACGACATCGGAACCACTCCTTTCTCTGCCGTCTTGAAATACGACGTTTATGATCCCAACACCAAGTTGAAAGGGAATGAGATCGGCGTTGAAAACAGCTTGACCTACAAGACCGACCTCGCCCAGAGCACACTCGGCATCGGCGCTTTGTACCGTTTCAACAAGCATATCCGCGTGCAAGCCTATTACGAGTTCAACTTCAATGAAAAGAGCGATTTCGTAAAGGGATATGAAAAGGACAGGGAAGACGACGTATTCACCTTGCGTCTGCAATATAAGTTTTAATACAAACGTAACATCTGTTTCACACGCTTGCAACACTCCTGTATTTACTTTGCATACAGAAATTTAATTCAAAACAGAGTAATGAGAAAGACAATTGTTATGGCCGCAGTAGCCGCCTGTATGTTTGTATCGAACGTGTTTGCACAGAGAATTAAAGGGAGCGACACTTGCCTTCCCTTAAGCCAGACGGAAGCAGAAAACTTCATCAACAAAAATAAATCGGCAAAGATAACCGTGACGGGCGGCGGCTCCGGCGTTGGTATCTCAGCCTTGATGGAAGGGACAACCGATATCGCCATGTCTTCCCGTAAGATGAAATTCGATGAAAAAGTCAAATTGCAGGAAGCGAAGAAAAGCACCAAAGAAGTGGTGATCGCTTACGACGCACTGGCAGTAGTCGTACACCCGTCCAATAAAGTGTCCAACCTGACGCGTGAACAGCTGGAAGGCATTTTCACAGGAAAGATCAAGAACTGGAAAGAAGTGGGCGGCGCCGACATGAAGATCGTAGCCTATTCGCGCGAAACGTCTTCCGGAACATACGAATTCTTTAAGGAAAGTGTCCTGAAGAACAAGAACTATATGAACGGCATCCTTAGCATGCCCGCAACAGGAGCCATCATTCAGTCTGTCAGCCAGACAAAAGGAGCCATCGGCTATGTCGGCTTGGCTTACATAAACAAAGAAGTAAAACCGATTCATGTCTCTTACGATGCAGGCAAAACATTCACCGAGCCATCCTTCGAGAATGCAAAAAACAAGGCATATCCGATCGTCCGTCCGTTGTTCTATTACTACGATGTAAAGAATGAAGGCAAAGTGAAACCCTTTATCGATTATATCTTATCGGCTGAAGGACAAGCAACGGTTAAACAGGTCGGTTATATCCCGGTAAAATAAGTCAAAAACCATATAGCTCCCGCGCTCGACGCGGGATCGCGTTAAAGCCGGCCATATCAATCAGATGTATATGGCCGGCTTTTTTGCATCCCCGCGCTTGACGCGGGGACAAGAGGGAATGCACAGTCATTATTTATTTGTGCATAATATCGGTTGATTTTGCACATCCTTTGGTTTATTGTGCTACCTTTGCCACATATATATTTTTTATTTACACATTTTACTTACATGAAGACATTAACAATTGGGGATCTGAAAGCCCGCATTCCAATCATCCAGGGTGGAATGGGCGTAGGAATCTCTCTCTCCGGCTTAGCCTCAGCCGTTGCAAATGAAGGTGGGATTGGCGTTATCTCCGCCGCCGGTCTCGGTCTCTTATATAAGAAACTTTCTCCCAACTACACCGAAGCCGGCAATCTGGGCCTTGCAGCCGAGATCCGGAAAGCCCGCGAGAAGGCCAAAGGCATTATCGGCGTGAACGTGATGGTCGCCCTTTCAGACTTCGCCGAACTGGTGAAAACCAGTATTGCGGAAAAGGTAGACATCATTTTCAGCGGTGCCGGACTACCTTTGGACCTGCCGTCTTTCCTGAAGAAAGACAGCGTGACGAAGCTCGTCCCCATCGTTTCCAGTACACGTGCCGTCCGCATCATCTGCGAAAAATGGAAAAACAACTACGACTACCTTCCCGATGCCGTTGTGCTGGAAGGGCCAAAAGCCGGCGGTCATTTAGGATACAAGGAGAACCAGCTGGAAGACGAGCATTTTTCACTCGAAGAACTGCTGCCTCAGGTAGTGGAAGAAGTTTCCCACTTCGAAGAAAAATATAACAAGAGAATCCCGGTAATTGCAGCAGGAGGCATTTACACGGGTGAAGACATCAAACGCGTGATGGACCTGGGAGCATCGGGCGTTCAGTTAGGAACCCGTTTCGTCACCACTACCGAGTGCGACGCTTCCGATGCTTTCAAGGAAAGCTACGTCAAGGCACAGGAGAAGGATATCGAGATCATCAAAAGTCCGGTCGGAATGCCGGGCAGGGCAATCCACAGTCATTTTCTCGAAAAGGTAAAAGCCGGGATGAAACAGCCGAAGGTCTGTCCTTTCAACTGCATCAAGACATGCGATATCTCGCGAAGCCCCTACTGTATCGTAACAGCCCTGTACAACGCCTTCAAAGGAAACTTCGAGAACGGCTACGCTTTCGCAGGAAGCAATGCCTGGCGGACAACCCGCATCATGTCGGTGAAAGAAACGATAAGCGAGCTGATCAACGAGTGGAAACGCTCTGACCAACCGACTCTTTCCTCCCGATAAACAAAAAGTTTCATCGGCTTGGAACTTTTGTTTCCCGCCGATGAAAATTTTGTTGCTTGCTGATGAAAATTTATTCTCCTGCAAGTAAAAATAAACTTTCACCTTGAGAAAAAAGTGAAAACTTTATCATTTATCCTCTTTTTTCTTCATATTCGTCTCGATAACGAATGCGACAATCAATCCCAAACCTCCAAACAAAAGGACGGAGGCGCCATAAGCTGAACTGATAGCTTCATATTCATTACGAAAATCCAATGAATGACTATTAGCAGCAACAATTAAATTACAGAAAAAGCCTACAAGTATCCCTAAGCCGATTCCCATCAACAGACATCCCGTTTTTAAAGAGCTAAACGAAAAACGAGGCAAACTATACGAAGGGAGGCTCAGCCTTTTTCCCAAATCAGCAATATCCATTCTTTCACTGATCTTCTCAATGATCAACAAACGTTCTTTACGACGAACGAACAGTTCAAACAAAGCGTAAATACCTAAACAAATGAATCCGACAACCAGCGGAGCTGTAATAAAATCCATCATAACTGTACTGTTTTAAATGATTAATTAATTTCTTTGCTACTTTTGACGCATCTCTTTCCGAAAGGTTACAGATCGGGGGGAAAAAATATATTGTATTTTTGCCGATGCAAGTTGTAACCTATTCGCCCGGCTTGCGTCCATTATAATACGATGGAGTTGTATACCGACACATATTATATACAAAGGATACAAGCGGGAGATACGGCATGCTTTGCCTGCCTTCTGGATAAATACAGCCGTCCTGTTCATTCGTTAATCCTAAAGGTGGTCAGAAACCGGGAAGATGCGGAGGAACTGGCACAGGATGTGTTTATGAAGGTGTTCAAGCACCTCTCGTCGTTCAAAGGGGAATGCAGTTTCTCCACGTGGATCTACCGGATCGCCTACAATACAGCCATCTCGGAAACACGGAAAAAGAGACACGAGTTTCTGGCGATCGAGGAATCGGTTATTAATAATGTATCGGAACAAGAAGTAGCCGAAGCACTAGACAGGACAGACAGCTCCGACCAGATACAGATGCTCGATGCCGCCCTCGCCCAATTGCCACCCGATGAGCGGGCGATCATCCTGCTCTTTTATATGAAAGAAAAAACGATCGACGAAGTGGCGACGATCACCGGATTGACTGCATCTAATATAAAAGTGAAATTGCACCGCATACGAAAGAAACTGTTTTTTGTATTAAAAGGAATGGAGGAACAATAAAATGACAGAGAAGAATGACATATTGAAAGACCTGTTCAGCCGGATGCCGGAAGAGGAGCTTCCGGCTTCGTTCCGAGCCAACGCGATAAGACAGATCATGGCCGAAGCCGAACGGATACGCAAACGCAACGAACGCTGGGGATGGATTGCCGTCATCGCCGCCTCGCTGCTTATGGTCGGTATCGCGATCGCTTCATTCCTTTATATGAATATTTCCCCAATATCCGTACAGATCCCCAATATGAGCACACTCCCCTTCTATGCCTATATCGGGATACTTGCCCTCATCCTGCTGGGAGCCGATTACAAATTCAGGCAACTATTCAAAAGGAGGCAGATGTCTCAGAAAGAAAAGATGTAAGTAGCGGTATTACAAGCCCAAAAGATTGTTTTTTCCATGCAAAAAGTCTTGCAAGTCAGAAAAAAGCATTACCTTTGCCCCGATTTTTGAGAGATGACAACATAATGTCTAACTTACTAATTAAAACAAACTTAAGTATTAACAATTAGAGAATGGAAAATTTAAAGAACATTCAGCCCATTGAAGATTTCAACTGGGATGCTCTTGAAAAGGGCGATTCTTACGGTGAAGTAAGCAAGGACGATCTTGTAAAAACGTATGACGAGACTTTGAACACAGTAAAGGACAAAGAAGTCGTTATGGGAACCGTAACTGCAATGAACAAACGTGAAGTTGTAGTAAACATCGGTTTCAAATCAGATGGCGTTGTATCTATGGCAGAATTCCGTTACAACCCGGATCTGAAAATTGGTGACGAAGTAGAAGTCTACATCGAAAACCAGGAAGACAAAAAAGGACAGCTGATCCTGTCTCACAAGAAAGCACGCGCTACACGTTCTTGGGATCGTGTAAACGAAGCTCTTGAAAAAGACGAAATCATCAAAGGTTACATTAAATGTCGTACGAAGGGCGGTATGATCGTTGACGTATTCGGTATCGAAGCATTCTTGCCGGGTTCTCAGATCGATGTCAAGCCGATCCGCGACTACGATGTATTTGTAGGTAAGACAATGGAATTCAAGATCGTTAAGATCAACCAGGAATTCAAGAACGTTGTTGTATCTCATAAAGCTCTTATCGAAGCTGAACTTGAACAGCAGAAGAAAGACATCATCTCCAAACTTGAAAAAGGCCAGGTACTGGAAGGTACAGTCAAGAATATCACTTCTTACGGTGTATTCATCGACCTGGGTGGCGTAGACGGTTTGATCCACATCACAGACCTGTCTTGGGGCCGCGTTTCTCATCCGGAAGAAATCGTTCAGCTGGATCAGAAGATCAACGTGGTTATCCTTGACTTCGATGATGAAAAGAAGCGTATCGCTCTCGGCTTGAAGCAGCTGACTCCGCATCCTTGGGATGCTTTGGATCCGAACTTGAAAGTGGGTGACAAAGTAAAAGGTAAAGTTGTCGTTATGGCTGACTACGGTGCATTCATCGAAATCGCTCCGGGCGTAGAAGGTCTGATCCACGTTTCTGAAATGTCTTGGACACAGCACTTGCGTTCTGCTCAGGACTTCATGAAAGTTGGTGACGAAATCGAAGCTGTTATCCTGACCCTGGATCGCGACGAACGTAAGATGTCATTGGGTATCAAACAGCTGAAAGCTGATCCGTGGGAAGATATCGAATCTCGCTTCCCGGTAGGTTCTCGCCACATGGCTAAAGTTCGTAACTTCACTAACTTTGGTGTATTCGTAGAAATCGAAGAAGGCGTAGACGGCTTGATCCACATCTCTGACCTGTCTTGGACAAAGAAAATCAAACACCCGTCAGAATTTACTCAGATCGGTGCTGAAATCGAAGTTCAGGTTCTGGAAATCGACAAAGAAAACCGCCGTTTGAGCTTAGGTCACAAACAACTGGAAGAAAATCCTTGGGATGTATTCGAAACAATCTTCACTGTAGGTTCTATCCACGAAGGAACAATCATCGAAGTACTGGATAAGGGTGCTGTAATCTCTCTGCCTTACGGCGTAGAAGGTTTCGCAACTCCGAAACATCTGGTAAAAGAAGACGGTTCTCAGGCTGCTGTAGACGAAAAACTGCAGTTCAAGGTGATCGAATTCAACAAGGAAGCTAAGAGAATCATCCTTTCTCACAGCCGTATCTTCGAAGATGAACAGAAAGGCGCTAAGAAAGAAACTGGCGAAAAGAAATCATCTGCAAAACGCGGTGGAAAGAAA